>Ga0129315_1000176_pt1 | contig 69927 bp, 60 predicted proteins | sample Cm827metagenome_FD_94432 | JGI IMG/M metagenome (GOLD analysis project Ga0129315, IMG submission 94432) | Eastern black-and-white colobus group fecal microbial communities from Wisconsin, USA - Cm827 metagenome | ecosystem: Host-associated > Mammals > Digestive system > Large intestine > Fecal... | reverse complement strand
CTATGATGTATTTCTTTATGATCTCCTGCTCGGCAAGTACATCATCAACAATCGCCATTCTCATATTTATCACTCCTCTTATCCCAGTAAATCGCATGAATGGCAACTCTTTATATCATTTTAAACGCCTTCAACGCTTCCATAATTGCCTTTTCCTTATCCTTCGGACACTGTGGTTGCTTCTCATCTTCTGATTTCGGTTTATTATAGTTCTCCCTCTCAATAATGCCGCACTTCTTCTTAACCTGGGCTATATAAAGGTTCGAAACACGCATCCCATCGTTATTTTCGGCCACATATTTCTTAATTTCCTCATAAGTCGCCTTACTTTCCGCACTGGTCAGATCCATCTCATCCATATCAACATTTACATTCACATGATGCTTTGCTTCATGAAGTTTGGACAATAAACACACCGTCTCCACATTCCCCGTCCAGGGAAACTGATCCACCGCTACTGCCCGTTCCACATGATAACCGCTTTCCAAAAACACCTCCAAATCCCTGGCAAGACTTGTAGGCTTGCAGGAAATGTAGACCAGCTTAGGGATCCCGTAAGCTATGATCTTCTTAAGAGCCTTGGGATGCACTCCGTCCCTGGGTGGATCAAGAATGATCATGTCAGGCTTTTCCTCTATTTCATCCAGAACTTTTAAGACATCGCCTGCAATAAACTCACAGTTATGTAAACCATTCAGTTCTGCATTGACCCTTGCAGCTTCCACTGCCTCCTCGACAATCTCCACTCCAATCACCTTTTTGGCAACAGGCGCCATAAGCTGTGCAATGGTTCCCGTTCCACTGTACAGATCGAAAACTACCTTATCTGCTTTTCCGCCCTCCTCCAGGCTTCCAACATATTCCCTTGCAGTTTCATACAGAACTTCAGCCCCTAAGGAATTGGTCTGGAAAAAGGAAAAGGTGGAAATTTTAAATTTCAGCCCCAAAAGCTCCTCAAAAAAGAAATCCTGTCCATAAAGAATTTCTGTCCTGTCACTTTGAACCACATCTGCCACAGAATCATTTACAATATGAAGAATTCCGGTTATTTTCCCTGTTAAATCCAAATTTAACAATTCTTCCTTCCACTTCTCAAGAAAGGTCTTTCCATCAGGAATTCCTTCATCTGCCTTAGAGGTTGTAACCAGCGCTATCAGGATCTCTCCTGTTCTGGCTGCCTTTCTGACCAGCAAATGCCGCAGATATCCTTCATGCCTAAGTCTGTGAAAAAAGGAAACTCCTTCAAAAAAGCTTCTGGTGCTTTGCAGGATCTTTCGATAGTCCTCATCCACGATCTGGCAATCCTTTACCGTTACAATATCATAAAAGCTGCCTCTTTTATGCATTCCCAGGGCAAGCGGCCCATCCTTATATTCGTCTCCAAAGGAAAATTCCATTTTATTGCGGTATCCGCTTATAGCCGGGCTGGCCTTGATCCCCTCAAAGCTCCAAGGCTCCGTTTGTCTGCTAAGAGGAACCTCTAACAGTCTTTTCACCTGCTCTTCTTTTATTTTAAGGGCAGTTTCGTAGGGCAGTGACAAGTACATACAGCCGCCGCACTGTCCAAAATGAGGACAGGGACTTTCCACTTCCAGGGGAGAAGCCTCCAAAATCTCAAGGAGTCTGCCTTCCGCCCTTCCTCCTCTCTTTTTGGAAACAACAAAGTTGATCTTCTGGCCCGGGAGTACATTTTTAACCACACAGCTTCCTTCCTCCGTCCTTACAACACCCTTTCCGGGAAAATCAACTCTTTCTACAATGCCGGTTAATACCTGCCCCTTCTTCATTCTTTTATCCATGCCTTTCCTATGAGTTTTCTCTATAGATTAAAAAAGGGATGCGCAATATCCTTCTGCGCATCCCGCATTCTTACCAAATCAACCTATTCTTCTGCCAGGTTTTCCTTTACTGCTTCCTTAACCGGCTTCTTTTCCGGTTCCTCGTCTTCAAAGAAATCATCTTCAAAGTCATCATCAAAATCGTCTTCAAAGTCTTCCAGATAATCCGGGATCAGATAGCGGTAAACTGCATATGCAATAGCCGCTACAGCCGCAACTGCACCGATCACAGCCAGAACCCAGACAACAGGACTGATCTTCTTTTCCTCCTCCTGCTTCCTTCCAAAAAGCTCATTTACTCTGGCTGATCCTAAAACCTCTTCCAATTTATCTAAAATCTCTGCTTTGCTCATCATTCTTGCCTTACAAAATTTCTTATCCATAGTATAACCTCCCTTTCCTTTCTGCATCGGTAAAGTTTTTATTAATTATAATATACCACCAATTCACCAAATTTACTATAGAAAATCCGGTTACAGACAAATAAATTTTATCCAGGCAAATTTCATTTACTTATCTCTTTTTTGAAGCTTTGCAAAAGCCGCATACATGATCTTCTGCCCTGCCTCATCAAAATCTACCGTCACCTTATAATCTCTCGGCCCCGGCTCCAGATCTGTAACGGTTCCTTCCCCATATTTCACATGAACCACTCTGTCCCCGATATCATAGTCCGGCTTTCCTCCGGTCACAGCGCCTGCTCCCTTGGTAATTCCTGCCGCTGCCAGGGATCCAAGACCTCCTCCTGCAATATACGGCTTATTTTCCGCTGCCGTACGCTTTGGAGCCGCTACGGCAATGGGTCTTGTTTTTGGCGCCTGAGGCTTATTATCCATAAGCTCCGTGGGAATTTCCCGCACAAACCTGCTTACTGCATTCATCTGGGTTTCCCCTCTTACCATGCGCATCTTGGCATAGCACAGAGTCAGATCCTCCTTTGCCCTGGTAATTCCCACATAGGCAAGTCTTCTCTCCTCCTCGATCTCGCCCTGATCATCCGACACGATGGTCATATAGCTTGGGAAAATTCCATCCTCCATTCCCGTCATATACACATGGGAAAATTCCAGTCCCTTGGCGCTGTGAATGGTCATCAGGAGAACCCTGTTATTGCCCTCTTCTACATTATCAATGTCAGCCACCAGCGCAACCTCCTCCAGGAATTCCCCTAAGGTAGGCTGATCATGGGTTTCCTCAAAGGCAGCCGCCTTGCTGATCAGTTCATCGATATTTTCTATTCTGGCCTCTGCGTCTTCTTCATCAGAAGCCTCCAGTTCCTTTACATAACCGGTGGTTTCGATCACATCCTCTAAAAGCTCTTTGATCCCATAAAAATCCACCTTACTCCTGAAAACATTGATCAGATTTACGAAGGGCTTTAGCTTTTCGGCTGTTTTTGACGTAAGTCCGGTCACCTCATCGGCCTGGCAAAGGGCCTCATAAAAGCTGATCTCATGCAGATCTGCATAATCCTGTACCTTTGCAATCGTAGCTGCGCCAATCCCACGCTTTGGAATATTAATAATCCGCTTAACCGCCAAATCATCACGGCCGTTATCTATTGTTTTCAGATAGGCCAAAAGATCCTTGATTTCTTTTCTGGCGTAGAAATTTACGCCACCCACCACATTATAAGGGATCCCCTCTACCACAAAGCGTTCCTCTAAAAGTCTGGCCTGGGCGTTGGTTCTAAATAAAACCGCACAATCCCCGTAGTCTGCAATGCCGTTCCTTTTCTTTCCTGCAATATCATCTGCAACAAATTCCGCTTCTTCATAAGCATTGTCAAATTGTCTGAAATGAATTCTGTTTCCGTTTCCGTGGTCGGTCCAGAGCGTCTTTTCCTTTCTTCCGGTATTATTTTTGATCACAGCATTTGCCGCATCCAGCACGTTCTGCGTTGATCTGTAATTCTGCTCTAAGCGGATCACTACCGCTTCCGGATATACCTTTTCAAAATCAAGGATATTTCTGATGTTGGCTCCCCGGAATTTGTAAATAGACTGGTCATCGTCTCCCACAACACAGAGGTTTCTTGTCCCGGCCGCCAAAAGGCGGATCAGCTCAAATTGTGCGGTGTTGGTATCCTGATACTCATCTACCATAATATACTTAAAACGTTTCTGATAGCTTGCAAGAACCTCCTGATCTGTTTTAAAAAGCTCCACTGTCTTCATGATCAGATCATCAAAATCCATTGCGTTGTTCTTCCGCAGCGTTTCCTGATATTCCCGATAGGCTGATGCGATTTTCTGCTTCCGGTAGTCTCCTGCCGCATTCAGCTCATACTCCGGCGGAGAGATCAATTCATCCTTTGCTGAGGAAATGGCTCCTAAAATAGTCCTTTCCTTTAACTGCTTGGTATCGATCTGAAGCCGTTTGCAGACTTCCTTCATCACGGTTTTCTGATCGTCTGTATCATAAATGGCAAAATTATTATCATATCCGATCCGGTCTGCGTATCTGCGCAGGATCCGCACGCAGGTGGAATGAAAGGTAGTCACCCAGATACTGTCAGAGCCTACTCCAACAAGATTTTCTACCCTCTCCTTCATTTCTCCGGCTGCCTTGTTGGTAAAGGTGATCGCCATAATATTCCAGGAATTTACTCCAAGCTCATCGATCAGATATGCAATTCTGTGTGTCAAGACTCTTGTTTTCCCCGACCCGGCTCCTGCCAGCAAAAGCACGGGGCCATCCGTGGTAAAAACGCCTTTCTTCTGCTGTTCATTTAACGTATCATAAATGCTCATAAAAACTCCTGTTATTTTATACTTCCGTCACGTTGCTGAAACTCCATGCGTATATATTCAGTTCTACAATAGGGGTTCCGCAGTAAGCGCAGACCTTGCTTCCCAGCCCCGAAATAGGCGCTCCGCAGTTAGGACAGTTGATCCCAAGGGAAAAATCCCGTTCCTCTTCTATCAGATTTCTATCCTGAATATAGATCACATCAGTATTATATTTTGCCTGGCACAAGCGATCCCTGCTTCCCTTCAGGATCGTTCCATCCTCCTTCTGGAGGGTATGATAATATTGTACAGCCGTCTGAAAGGTAATGATACACCTTCCATTTCTCTTTTTGTAATCAGAAATTTCTGTCCTGTGCAGTTTGATGCTCCCGTAATGCTCTCTTGTTCCTGCTCCCCGGAGCATCCGGATCTTCATTTCCAGCTTGTCGCGCAGTTCCCTGTTTCCTTCCTTCAGTGCGCCCGGATTTGCGCTGTCCAGTGCAAGCAGATAAGAGGTCAGGACATTTTCTGCCCTGACCTTCATTTCATCATATTGAAATTCCGGGAAATCCCGCTTGATCTTCGGAAGGTACAGACTGGTCATTGCCGATACGGATTTGGGTGTTTTTGCATATTCCTCCTCCACCTGTCTGAAGCCCTCTTTCAGGTCATCTGTGCCAAGTGTCTGTCTGGAAAATTCCTTGATCCGATGCACTGCATAAAAAATACAGCCAAACACCGCCAGTATAAGCACCAGCACTACGATCATTCCAATTAAAGAAACCATTGCCATGTGATTTTCATCCTCATTTTCAGATGCCAGGCATCATCCTAGTAGCTGCTAAGCCAGCATATCAGTGCGATCACCGCGATTGCTGCAAGGGCAGTGATTATGATCTTAGGAATAGACAACGGCGTCTTGCCGGATACCTTACCGGTTTGTCCGTTTACCATAAACTGATAGATCTTTTCCTTATATTTATAGCTGGAAAGCCATACCGGCAGAAGCAGATACTTATATGTCAGCTTGGAAAACCTGCTGTCAACCTTTAAGTTCCTTACATGATCGGCATCTTTTTCCTTTCGGATCTTATTTTCAATATTTCCCTTGATCTTATATTTAATATTTTCTTTTGCCATTTCCCAGGCTTCCTTGATACCGATAGAATATCTCTCTGCACCAAAGCCTGCTACATATTCCGGCTTATAGGTCTTATTCTCTGCAGTCTGATAAGGCTCTAAGCCCTGAAGCATGGACTGATTATGATTGGTAGAACCGCATACCAGCTCATCATCAAAGGATTCCTGATAACTTCCTCTTACCGGATGCCATTTGGTAACGGTCTCGCTTTTCCCGTCAGAGCCTGTTTTGGTCTCATCAATTCCATACTCTCCCTTATAGGTAGAATCCGTCTGCGCATCAAAGGTCCAGTAAGGAAGATAAATCCCTTTAAAATGCTTTGCCTTGGCGCTTTCCTTTGCCATTTTAGGACAAAACCATTTTCTCTTGATCCATTTTTGGAAAAGACCTGCTGCCTCCTTGTCGGAAATCTGAAAGGGAACCACGCCTCCCGGAGCCATGGTCTTCTGATCCGAGGCCTCCATCACCTGATTGGAACCGCAAAATGGACATACCGCCGAGATCTCTAAGGCATCATAAACGGATTCTCCTCCGCATGCTTTACAGATCACTGTTTTCTTTTCTACGCCCCAGTCGCAGTTTTCTACCTTATCAGCATCCTCCAGTGCCAGCTCTGCTGCACTTTCCGGCTCCTGCTCCGCTTTCTTTATGGTTTCCGTATGGCCGCAGTAGGGGCAGCAAAGCCCCCCTGTAGCCGGATCAAAGTCCATAACGCCGCCGCAGTCAGGACACTTTTTGTCAGTCTCCTCCAGTGTCTTTACGGTCTTGACATCTAAATTTGTATCAAATTCACTCATTCTTTTCTCTTCCCCTCCCCTCATACAAGAAGATCTTACTGGATGTCCTCATCATTAAATGGATCGCCGCACTCCGGACAGAACTTCGGCGGATTGTGAGGATCCTCCGGTTCCCAACCGCACTTATCGCACTTATAAAGGGGCGCTCCTACGGGTTTCTTTGCCCCGCACTCTGAACAGAATTTTCCTTTATTTACTGCGCCGCAGGAACAGGTCCAGCCTTCTTCAGCGGGCTTTGATGCTCCACATTCTGCACAGAACTTTCCTGTATTTCCGGTCTTGCCGCAGGAGCAGGTCCAGCCTGCTGCCGGTGCGCTTGCAGAAGCAGGTGCTGCCGCCTGTGCAGGAGCCTGTGCCTGTGCAGGAGCCTGTGCCTGCTGCTGTCCCATCTGGAACAGGTTCTGTGCGTTCATGCCTCCTGCCTGGGTTGCCATATTCATTCCCGCAAAGGCCATCATAGGACCGGTTGAGGTATTGGAAGCTGCTGCCTTCATTGCTTCTGCCTGAGCGCCTACAAGGGTTGCTGCCGCCATGTTGGGATTGCGGAGCACTGCGCTCTTCTGCAGCTCCTTGATCATTGCCTCGTCTTCTTCAGAAGCCTTCATGGCATTGATACCAAAGGAAACGATCTTGATACCACGAAGCTGCTCCCATTTTGCGGATAACACTTCATTTAATGCATCTGCAAGCTCCATTGTGTGGGCAGGAATTGCACTGTACCGTACTCCCATTGCAGAAATCTTTGCAAACGCCGGCTGCATCGCCGTCATCAGCTCTGTCTTAAGCTGGCTTTCAATCTCACTCTTTTCAAAATCATCCGTTACATTTCCACAGACGTTGGTATAGAACAGCAGGGGATCTGTGATCTTGTAGGAATACTCTCCGTTGCATCTGATGGAAATATCAATATCAAGGCCGATATTCTGGTCTACCACTCTAAAGGGCACCGGATTGGCTGTTCCGTACTTATTTCCCATGATCTCCTTGGTATTAAAATAATAAACTCTCTGATCCTTTGCGGTATCTCCGCCAAAGGTGAAACGCTTTCCGACTGTTGCAAAGGTCTTTTTGATATTTTCACCTAAATTACCATAGAAAAGAGAAGGCTCTGTGGAGGCGTCATATGTAAATTCTCCTGCTTCCGCACAGAACTCCACAACCTTACCCTGATCTACAATGATCATACATTGTCCTTCATTTACCGCAACAACGGAACCATTGGAGATAATGTTGTCCTCTCCCTTGTTATTTCCGCCGCTTCTTCCGCTTGTACGCTTTTTCCCTTTCACAACAAGTATATCTGCTTCTAGTGAATCACAGTAAAAATACTCTCTCCACTGATCAGCCATAACGCCGCCAGCAGCGCTTGTGATTGCTTTAATTAAACCCATTTTTTTGTCCTCCTTTTTTGTGGTGGGTAAATTCCCCAATTATTATATATTATATATTTTTTGTCACTTTTTGTCTACTTTATTGCACGACCCCGTTTCCGTTTCTGGTCCACACGATCTTCTCGGCTATCATCTTGTCAATATCCATTCCGATGATCTCGGAAGCCCTTGCCTTTGCCGCCGCCTCATTTGCAGAACCCAGGTTCTTATACATTTCATAAGAAGGCTTTTTGTTTCCTTCCAGATCATATAAGCCGAGTGCTAAATTGCTTTCCATCTCGTAGGCTTCATCTGTCTGCCGGAACAGGATAAACGAATCAATGTCCGGAATAGAGGCTGCTTTCAGGTAACCGTATGCAATGGAGGCCTCCTGGTTTTCTGAACCGAATGCCGAAGTATAACCGATTTCTGCAAGGGAAATACTGCGCACTTCTCCATTTGGATTTAAGAACTTATCCCTGTGCATATAGTCGATCAGAAGATCGATATTCTGCATGGTAATGTAAGGGGTAGACAGATTATTTTTCACCCACACTGCCGGCCCGTTCCACGCATATGGATCATAAAGAGGCGAGTTATAGGGATGGTAAGACAAGCCCCAGTCAATATTTCCTTCTCTGTTCATATAATAATTGAACTGATCCAGATATTCCTTTGCCAAAAAGCTTCCCGGATTGGATTTCCGGTTCCACTCCTGATCAATGGAATTATAGATCCTTGCATTTGCATTCATGCCCTTGATCTCATTATAAAAAATACGGAATGCCTTTACATAGGTATTTACATTTACATCAAGAGAAGTGGAATTTGTATACCACCATGAGGTTCTTGCATTGACCTCATTCCCCACGATCCAGTTATCTACCTGTCCATGTCCTGTCTGTCCGCTGTAGCGCTGTCCCAGGAAGGCTCCGATGGCTTTCAGATGCTCTGTCCCTGCCTCCTGCGCCACATTCATGGCATAGCTTGGACAGCTTTCCCCTCCCACTGCAAGAGGATGGATCAGATCACTGCCGTAAGGATTTTGTCCATCATTTAAAAGCACCAGCGTCACCTGCATGCCGAACTTGTTAAAGCTCCTGATGGTGGAATCAAAACGGGATACCAGATCCCCCTCAAAGTAAAAGGTCTTTCCGTTGTAGGAATAAGCAATGGCGTCTGCCTTGGAAGGATCCGAGCAAATTCCTCCGATATCCAGATTATATACTACCTGGGTCACTCCCAGATCCTGAAGCTGTCCGTCCGATACCTTGGTAATGTCAGGCAGGATCCCCTTGATGCCCCTGTCCTGTCTTGCCGAAGTATACACCGCCAGGGCTTCCGGGTTGGTAATATAATGCTCATCGCTGACCTGAACCATCTGCCCGCCCTTTTTCATGGCGATCAGGAACTTTTTGCTCAGATTGGAATCCGCTGTGTTATAGGAAAGCGGAAAACGAACGGAAACAGAAGTGCCTGCTTTTACGGTAGCTGCCACCTTTCCCGCTGTTCCATCCTCGTAAACCTCATCCGCATACACATAAAAAAGTCCGTCATCGCTTGCAGGAACAGAAGAGGTCTGTAACGTAAGGACAACCTCATCTCCTTCCACAAGACAGGATGCTATGGCTACCGGCCTGCCCGCTGCCCATACGGTTTTCGTATTTCCGGGAAGCAGCATGCTTCCTGCCGCTGTTGCCATAAGAAAAAGCACTGTCAAAAGGAGCATTGCTGTCCGTTTTTTTCTTTTGCACATCTGTTTTTATCCCCCTATTCATGGTCTTTTATCAAGCTTAATTATCCTAATTTTAGCATATGGCATAAGGTGTAGCAATAAGCTCTTTCACCAAATTCTCCCTTTCTCATATGATAAAGAAGTGAACTGTTCCTTAGGTTGAAATGGAGGCTATTATGAAAAAAAAATCTGCAAGAAAATCCTGCTGTCTTCTCTTGCTCCTTGCAATGCTGCTCGGCCTGTCTGGCTGCGGAAAAAGCAAGGATGCTGCGGAGCTGCCGGATAGCGGAAACTGTCAGAGCGTCACTTTGAACGAAGTTGCGCACAGCATTTTTTATGCTCCGATGTACGTTGCCATCGAAGAAGGGTATTTCCGTGAAGAAGGCATCGACCTGACTCTTGTAACCGGTTTTGGCGCTGATAAAACCATGACTGCCGTTTTAACGGACGAAGCGGATATCGGCTTTATGGGCAGCGAGTCCACTATCTATACTTATGTCGGCGGAACTGCTGATTATGTGGTGAATTTTGCGCAGCTTACCCAGCGTGCTGGCAATTTTCTGGTATCCCGCACCCCTATTGAAGACTTTAACTGGGAAATGTTAAAGGGTTCTACCGTCCTTGGCGGCAGAGCAGGTGGAATGCCGGAAATGGTATTTGAATTTATCTTAAAGAAAAATAATCTTGACCCCAAAACGGATCTTACCATTGACCAAAGCATCGACTTTGGTTCCACGGCGGCTGCCTTTTCCGGAAATAACGCTGATTTTACGGTGGAATTTGAACCTCACGCCACAGCCCTTGAAGCCAAAGGCGACGGCTATGTAGTTGCCTCCCTCGGACGGGATTCCGGCTACGTTCCTTATACCGCCTTCAGCGCCAAAAAAAGCTACCTTGACGCCCATCCCGCTTTAATCCAGTCCTTCACAAATGCCCTGCAGAAAGGCATGGATTATGTAAGCAGCCACACTCCGGAGGAAATTGCCGCTTCCATTCAGCCTCAGTTTGAAGAAACCGATCTGGAAACGCTGACCACCATTGTTACCCGCTATTATGACCAGGATACCTGGAAGGAAGATCTTATCTTTGAAGAAGCTTCTTTTGATCTGCTGACCAATATCCTTACGGAAGCCGGAGAACTTTCCCAGGAAGTTCCCTATGAGGATCTGGTAAACACAGAATTTGCCAGGGAAGCTGCCAAGTAACAATCAGGCAGAAAAAACAGAGCGCCTCTTCCTGAAACAGGAAGGGCACTCTGCTTTTTCATTGTAATAATTTTTTCTTATCTATTTGTTGTTTTTCTGTCATCTTTTAATAACATGTGTTCTATAAGTGCAGCGTACCATAATAATGATATGCATGATCCGCCATGCCGAGAACCATAGCAAATGCCGTAAGGCCAAAGGTCAGGAACATGGCCGGTACATCATAGGAGATCTTCTGCTGTTCCATCAGCCTTCCTTCCTCATCCAGTACCTCGATCCACTTTTGTCTGCTTCCTGCCAACACCTCTACTCCAAGTAAAATCAGGATCAGCGGCCAGAAGTGAAACAAAATGTGATAATCTATATTGGGGAAAAACATCTGAAGCATATATATAACACCAGTTATTACCAAAACAATCCCAAAGGTCACAGAACCAACTTTTCTGATCCGAATGGTCTGCTTTTTCATTTTCCTTCCCCCTGTTCCGTGTTCCGCTCCTGCTCCTCCAGCGAGGGAGCTTCTGTTACCTTCTTTCCTGCCAGAAGCTTTATTCCGGCTCCGATGATCAGCACGCCAAAGACAAAGCTGGGAAGGTAATTTCCAATCTCCCACATGATCCTGGGAATGATCTCATACTCCTTTGGGAGAAGCTGATACAGCATATCTGCCGCATTGCTCCACAGCAGGCAGATCCCCAGAAAGATCAGGATGGCTGCCAGCAGCTTATGATATTTTTTCGCCAACTTTTCCGCCCCCGGAAGAGACTCAATTTCATAGAGATACCGATCCTCGACCTGTGCAAAATCCTCATCCGAAAGACTGGCCAGATGATTTGCATGAAAAAATCCATAAAACCAGACCGCAATGCCTAGAAAGGCAAAAACTCCCTGTCCGATCCAGGAGCCGATCAGGAGGATCAGGAAAAACAGCAGCATCAGGCTGATTCCTGTTTTCATAAAGCCCATATACATTTCCGCCGCTCCCGGTATCAGCGAAAAGCAAAACGTCCAAAATTTGTTTTTCTTCTTAGTTTTCATTTTCATTTCCTCCATTTTTTTCTTCTAATTGTTCCCACGGATCCCATTGCTGTAGATAATTAAACCATGAATTAATTTTTTCAGTTGTGTTCCTGGTTCCTTGATTGATGAGTCTTCTCACATCCGGAATTCTTTCCTGTCTGTTTGCTTCTGTCTGTACCTGCCGCTCTATGGTTTTCGCTTTTTGGAAATATCTTTCTTCGGCTCCCTGGGGTCCTTCATTCCTCTGCCAGATAGGAACCATTACCAGCAGAAGAAGCGCCGCCGCCATTCCTCCTATGATCTTAAGTCGATAAGAAAGGAGAGAAATCCTCTTTGCCCTTTCTTGAAGCACGGGCTCAATTTCCTTCTTCGGAAATGCCTTTTCCAGAATTTGTTCCTTCAGGTTTGCCGGTGCATATAATTCTTCCTGTTCCAATTTTTCAATAAATAACATCAGTTCTTCATCTGTCGGATATTCTTTCATGTCATTTCCTCCTTTCCATAGAGCTTTTGAAACATCTGCCTGGCTCTGTAAATCTGGGTCTGGATCGTTTTCACATTCTGCCCCAGTCTGTCCGCGATCTCCCTGGGGCTTTGTTCTTCCAGATAGTAGCTTCTTGCCACCTCATCATAAGGAGGCTTTAAGCTGTCGCAGCATGCCCTAAGATCTCTTTTTATTTCTTCCTCCATGCAGATTTCCTCCGGTGAACCTCTCTTTTCGATTTCCGTTTCAAAAAAAGAGCTTTCGGTTGGTACGCTTCTTCTGCCGGCGCTCCTAAGATAATCAATGCTCTTATTGGTAGCGATCCTGCAGATCCATGCCTTTTCATTTTGTCCATCAAAGCTTTGATATTTCTGATATGCTGTCAGAAAAGTTTCCTGGGTCAGGTCCTCTGCGCTGAAATAGTCTCCGGTCAGCTTATAGCAGATGGAAAAGACAAGCTTTTCGTAGGCATCGATCATCCCGGACAGCTCCTCTGCGCCCAAGACCCGTTGTTTTTCTAAAGTGCTTATCCTCTCCACCCCGCTTTCCGTTCCCTTTTCATTTACTATAACGAAACGTTTCTGCCTTTCTCTTCAAAAAGCAGAAAAAATTTTTTATTTCTGAGCTCTTTCTTTTCTGAGCATACTTCTCTCTAAAAGGGATTGTCAACCGTCGCCCTCTCATTGTATGATTAAATGTAAGTATAATACGATACAGGGAGGTTTTTTATGGGGATTTATGTAAACCAACTTGGGTATCTTCCAAATACCCGCAAAATTGCAGCAGCTACATTTCCCTGCAATTTCAAAATAATGGATACTGTAAAGAAACAGATTGTTTTTGAAGGCACTGCCCTTGATAAGGGAATGGATGAAAGCTCCGGGGATCATATGTACGAATTGGATTTTTCCGCTCTGAACACTCCCGGCAGCTACCGTATTGAGGCAGAAAACGGTACCTCCTCTCATCCCTTCCGCATTGCAGCGGATGTTTACGGTTCCCTGAAATCAGCGCTTATCAAGGCGTTGTACTATCAAAGATGCGGCTGCGATCTGCCGGAGGAATACGCCGGAGTTTATACTCATGATGCCTGCCATATGGACGGAGCCATTTTTCTTCAGGATTATCTGGATCAAAAAGAAAATCCCAAGACATACGATATGGCAGGCGGCTGGCATGACGCCGGCGATTTTGGCCGTTATTCTTCTCCCGCCGCCGTTGCCCTTGCTCATCTTTTATATGCCTATGAGCTGTTTCCGGATGCATTGCAGATGAGCCTGAATATTCCCGAAAGCGATAATGAATTCCCGGATATTTTAAATGAATGTCTGTATGAGCTGACCTGGCTCTTAAAAATGCAGGATTCCGATGGCGGCGTATATCATAAGCTGACCTCCTTTTCCCATGCGGATTTTGTCATGCCGGAAGAAGACAGGGCGCAGTTTCTGATCTACCCGGTTTCCTCTATGGCAACTGCTGACTTTACTGCAGTAATGGCACTTGCAGCCAGAGTCTTCACAAATTACTATCCTGATTTTGCCAAAAAGGCTTTGGACAGTGCACGCAAGGCCTGGGCCTGGCTGGAAGCCCACCCCTATGTAGGCTTTCATAATCCGGAAGGCAGCAATACCGGAGAATATGATGATGACTGCGACCTGGACGAGCGTTTATGGGCAAGCGCCGAGCTTTTGCGCACAGACCGGGCCGTTTCCACCTATGCGGAGCGTTTCCTTGAATACTCAGGCGCTTCCCTTACAAAGACCGATTTTGGCTGGACAGACGTTTCCGGACTTGCTTCCCTGTGTGTCCTGACAGATCCCGAGCATCATGCCGGCCGCCTGAAGGAAAGCTACCGGAACACGGTTTTGGCAGAAGCAGACAGGCTTCTTGCCATCCAGGAAAAATCCGGTTATCGGCTTGCCATGCTGCCAGAAGACTTTGTATGGGGCAGCAATATGGTTGTCTGCAACAGATCCATGCTTTTTATCCTGGCAGGCCTGATCTGTGAGGAGAAAAAGTCCCTTTATGCTGGAGCCGCTTTGGAGCAGCTTCACTATCTGCTTGGCCGGAATGCCCTGGATATAAGCTATGTTACCGGTTTTGGCGAACACGCCTTCCGAAACCCTCATAACCGTCCTACCTTTGCAGACGGCATTGACCTTCCTATGCCGGGCTGGGTCAGCGGAGGACCTTATAAGGCTCCCTGTGATCCTGCAGCTATTGCTGCAATTCCCAAAGGAACACCTCCCATGAAGTGCTATGTAGATGATGTAGGAAGCTATTCCACCAACGAAATTACCATTTACTGGAATTCTCCCGCTGTTTTTATGACGGCATTTTTCAGTACGCTTTTTTCCTAAAAAGCTTACGAAGGAAACACAGACAACAAAATGCGGGCCCCTGGCCCGCATTTTTATTAAATCACTTTCTCGATATCCTGAAGCATTTTTTCATAAGCTTTCTGAAAGGGCAGATGGCCTTTTGCTACTTCCTCATATGCGCCTGCTCTGATCCTTTCACTCTGAAGCCTTGCCTCCTTGTAAAAGTCCAGGGCTCCTATGGTTTTCGCCACATTTCCAATTCCATGCACCTCGATTCCATACCTTGCAAGATCCTGATTTTTGATGCATTCATCCAAAAGCACTCTTTTTTGCTTTCCTTCCACAAGGGCTGTATGAAGCACTTCCTTATATATCTGCTCACTGCCGGCGCAGTACCGCAAAGCTTCCTCCACGGCATAGCCTTTATTTTTTAGAATCCTTAACATTCTTTTCCTCCACGGTTGTTGCATCCCGGAAACTGTCTATCATCTTTTCGATCAGGAGCTTTTTCACATACACATCATAGCTCAGCATGCAGATAAAGGAAAAAAGCTGCAGCACCTCCTGGTCTTCCCCGGATGCTTCCTGAAATGTTTTTTCAGACATGGAAAACTTCTTTATAATATCCTCCTGCAGATCTGCCACCTTATCCTCCTCCAGACGGAAGATTTCCTCATAGATGGAGCCCAAATTGATTTCACTGGCTGTCTGGAAGTATTTCTCCGTGATCGGATTTAAAAGCGTCTGAATATCATTAATGGAAAGAATTCCCTTATAATAATAGATCATGATCAAAAGGATCATATGCTCCTTGCTGTATTTCTTTTTTACAGGAGGCGGCAGAAGATCATTTTTGGCATAATTATTGATCATGGTCTTTGTCAGGATCTTATCTTCACTTGGATAGCGGGTCGTATTTTTCAGCTTACTGTCCATGAATGTTGTGACCTGATCCATATAAAGATCAATGTTCGGAATATCTTCCAGGCTGATATGCTTAATCCTGCCCAGACTTGCAAGAATACTGTTTAAAAGGTCTTCACGGTCTATTGTCATTTTGCCTCCATTCTGGAGCGTAACTTCCATGGTTTTTATTCTAAACTATTATATAGTATTTAAAACTACATGACAAGTACTTTCACCGATGCTCTTTACTTTAAAACTTTAATATGTTAAAATTCTGCTGTATGAAATTTTTGTTGAATGGAGATTAATGATGAATAAAAAAATACAGACTGCCTCCGTAGATCATCTATTTGAAGCGATCCTCTGCCTCAAAACCAAAGAAGAATGTTATGATTTTTTTGAAGATCTGTGCACGGTTAACGAACTGCTCTCTCTGTCTCAGAGATATGAAGTAGCCTCCATGCTGAAGGATCACAAGACTTATCTGGAAATTGCCGAAAAAACAGGCGCATCCACTGCAACCATAAGCCGTGTGAACCGTTCTTTAAACTATGGAAATGATGGCTATGAGCTTGTTTTTAACCGTCTGTCTGACTGACAAGCCGTTTTTCAGCCATTAATATCAATCAGCGTCATGGGATCAATATACGCGTCATCTTTCAAGATCTGGTAACCCAGCTCCTGATTGTCTTCGCCTACAGAAAACAGGATGTAACCTTTTCCCAGCGTTTCGCCAGTCTTTACAAGAGGCGTTCCGTTATTGCGGTAAATGGACTGATATCCGTTTCCGTGATCGATGACGATCTTGGTGCCATAGGTCTCATCCGCTGAAGCGCTGACCACTGTTCCTGTTCCCGTGGTCACTACATTTACTCCCACTGCTGCAGTAAAGATCAGCATGGGATCTCCCTCCTCTGCTTCCTTCATGGTTGCAGAACCGCTAAGCGGAAATCCCTTGGGAAGTGCATTTTCCACTGTTTCCTGTGATAAGGCGTCTTCGTTTGCCGCTTTCTTGCTTACCGTTTCACTTAATACGGTCACCTTACTGGATAAGGTTGCATTTTCAACGGAAAGCGCCTCATTTTCATCTGTCAGATTATTGATCGTAACGATCTGACTTACGATTTCTTTTCTTGCGTCCTTTATGGTAATGGAATCGTAAACAAATTTGCAGATCATAGCCACAGCCAGAAGAAATAAAATGGCTGCTGCGAACTCTACCAGTGCCGAACCGATGGTATGCTGTCTGATGGTTCCGTCTTCCTTTTCTGTTACCAAAAGCAGTGCAAATTTGGTTTTTCTCTTTGCTTTCTGTTCCATATCTTTTCTGCTCCCTTCGGCAAATAATCCTTATTTTACCACAGCAAACGAAATAACACAACATTCTGTTTCTTTTGGTTGCCCTTTTCCTTAGATGAGCCAGCAGATTTATCCGCAATTTCGTTTTTCTTTCTCTTTCATTTTTTCTATTTTGTTTCAATCATTTTTTTCCAAAAATGTATATTATTTTCTTTACTTTTAGAAATGACTGTGCTATTCTGAACATGTTGCAGGACACTGCAGCATGCGCATAATATTTATTTATTTTTTGGAGGTATCTACAATGAACAAAGGTACAGTAAAGTGGTTCAACAACCAAAAAGGTTACGGCTTCATCTCTGATGAATCTGGTAATGATGTATTCGTACATTACTCAGGACTTAACATGGAAGGTTTCAAGTCTCTTGAAGAAGGCGCTTCCGTAGAGTTCGATGTAGTAAATGGCGAGAAGGGACCCCAGGCCGTAAACGTAACAAAGTTATAATCAGATCATTCTGACTGTAGCCTATTAATCAGTAACGCGATGTGCCTTTTCTTAATATAAATGCATTATGTAAGTAACCATTTTATTATGAATGTGCTATATTGTTTTATCAGATTAAGGAAAATCCCCATCTTTCAAGATGGGGATTTTTTTCTCACTAAAATACCCTATTAATTATGAAATGAAAGGATCATTCTGTTATGAGTCGTGAATCTTTTAAATCCAGGCTTGGTTTTCTGCTGGTCAGTGCTGGCTGCGCTATTGGCATTGGCAATGTCTGGCGCTTTCCTTATGTGGCAGGTCAAAACGGAGGCGGAATTTTTGTCCTGTTCTACCTGCTGTTTTTGATCATCATGGGACTTCCCGTGCTCACCATGGAGCTTGCCGTAGGACGGGCAAGCCGCAAAAGTGCGGTGCAGGCTTATAAAGTCCTGGAAAAGCCCGGCAGCAAATGGCATATCCACGGTTATTTTGCCATCCTCGGCTGTTATCTTCTGATGATGTACTACACCACCGTATCCGGGTGGATGATCTCCTACTGCTTTGAATTTTTGACCGGCACCTTTCAACCGGGAATGGCTTCCGAGGAGGTAAGCTCCGTTTTTGGAAATATGCTGGCCAATCCCCTCAAGATGGGCTTCTGGATGGTTCTCACCGTAGTGGTAGGCTTCTTTGTATGCAGCCGCGGACTGCAAAACGGTCTGGAAAAGGTCAGCAAGGTTATGATGTGTGCCCTTCTTATCCTGATCGTCATTCTTGCCATCCACAGCTTTACTCTTTCCGGCGCAGCAGAGGGTCTTTCCTTTTATCTTGTACCCAATCTGAACACTGTCCGCAGTGTAGGGCTTGGCAGCGTGATTGCCGCCGCCATGAACCAGTCCTTTTTCACCCTCAGCCTAGGGGTTGCCGCCATGGAAATCTTCGGCAGCTACATGAGCCGGGATAACACCCTTGCCGGCGAAGGCATCCGTATCTGCGCCTTAGATACGTTCGTTGCTATTATGGCAGGTCTTATCATTTTTCCTGCCTGCTTCAGCTACGGAGTGGAAGCTGGTGCGGGCCCTCAGCTTATTTTTATCACTTTGCCCAATGTATTTATCAACATGGCCGGTGGACGGATCTGGGGCACCTTGTTTTTCCTTTTTATGACCTTTGCCAGCTTTTCCACGGTAATTGCCGTCTTTGAAAATATCATGTCCTTTGCTATGGACATGTTTGGCGTGAGCCGTCAGAAGGCTGCTTCTATAAACTGCATTCTTATCTTGTTTGCAAGCCTGCCCTGCGTTCTTGGCTACAATGTATGGAGCGGTCTGCATCTGATCGGCGGCCGCGATGTTCTTGACAGTGAAGATTTTCTGGTCAGCAATCTGCTGCTGCCCATTGGTTCCCTGATCTATCTGCTGTTTTGTGTCACCCGCTGGGGATGGGGCTTTGACAATTATTTAAAGGAAGCTAACACAGGGAAGGGCATGAAGATCAGTAAGCATTTAAAGCTTTATTTTCAGTTTATCCTCCCCATTTTGATCCTGATCATTTTAATCCAGGGACTGCTGTAACCGGTATGGAGCCCATTAAAGTAAGGAGCCGCTTTCTGCTGCGGCTCCTTATTGTTTTTATCCCTATGCTTCTTTCAGTTCCGAAATGACCTTCTCAAAGCTCATCGTCCCGCCGAACAGATCCAGTGCGCTTCCAATAGTCACATCGATCCTTCCTTTTCCAAGCTCCTTTAAAAGCCGCAGATCCTCAAAGCTGTGAACGCCTCCTGCATAGGTCACGGGAATGGTGCACTCCGAAAGAAGCTCTGCCAGCCCTCTTTCGATCCCATTTGCCTTCCCTTCTACATCCACTGCATGGATCAGAAACTCATCACACCGGTCTGAAAGGCTTTCCATGGTCTCCCTGGTGAGCTTCACATCCGTGAATTTCTGCCATCTGTCCGTTACGATATAATAATCCTCCAGACGCCTGCGGCAGCTTAAGTCAAGCACCAGTCTTTCTTTTCCTACCGCCGACAGCATTTCCTTTAATCGTTCAAAATGAAGCTTCCCATCCTGGAACACATAGGAGGTCACAATCACATGGGAAGCGCCTGCCTTTAAATATTCCTCTGCATTATAGGGTGTGATCCCTCCTCCCACCTGTAATCCCTGTGGATATGCCCGCAAAGCCTCCAGGGCCTGCTCCTTTGTTTTTTGATAAAATTCGCTTTCTGCGGAATTCAAAAGGATCACATGCCCGCCTGAAAGCTGAAAGGAGCTGTAAAGCTTTGCAAAAAAAGCTGCCGACTGATCCGAAACAAAATTTTCAGCCGCCAGATCTCCCCGATCCTTTAAGGTTCCTCCCACTATCTGTTTTACTTTTCCGTTATGAATATCAATACAGGGTCTAAACTTCATAGTTACTTCCATTTCTTTCTTTTTCTATTTTTTAATCTTTATTTTGCTCTCGAATATTTTTTCCTACTCTGCGCATAATAGCAAGAGAACTGATAAAAATGCGGTTCTTTTATAAGGAGGTCATTATGAGAAAAATGAAAAAGCTGATCTCGGTATCCTTGATCCTTGCCATGATCTGTCTTACTACTGCCTGTGGTAATGACAAGAATCAGAACACAAACGATATGGCAGGAACTACCGAAAACAACACTACTACAGATAACGGTACTGCCGGCAACACCAATGCACAGACCGGCAGTACAACCGCAAATGACGGCACAGCCGGAACAGTTGCCGGTGAAAATACAGTCGGCAATGACATGATGGATGACAACGACAATGTAAATGATGCAACAGCCGGAACAGACAATGATGGCGACTCCATTCTGGAGGATGCCGGTAATGCAGTAGGCGATGTTGTGGATGATATTGCAGACGGCGTATCTGACATCACAGATGACGTAGTAGGCGGAAATGATGATCAGACTGCAGGAAATGCTTCTGCATCTGCTTCCCCTTCCACCAGTCCTTCTGCAAAGGCAAACGCTAAATAGCATTCATCAGAAAACGCTATGTAAGTGCTGATCCATTTACATAGCGTTTTTCTTCTTTGTCCGCCCAGGCACTATGATGGAGCGATCCATTTCGGCCCCAGATTTCCTTCTTTAAAATGCCTGCGGCAAAGGGTGGTATAGCTGTCATTTCCTCCCATCACCACCTGCTCGCCATGGCGGATGATCCGTCCTTTTTCATCAAATCTGGTATTGCAGTTTGCACCCTGTCCACACCAGCACACGGTTTTCAGTTCCTCGATCACGTCTGCCCAAGCTAAAAGCCACATGCTTCCTTCAAATAATTCCCTTCTGAAGTCTGTGCGGAGCCCGTAGCAGATCACCGGGATCCCAAGCTCGTCCACAATGTGCAGGAAAAAGCTGATATCCGATTTTGTGCAGAACTGCGCTTCATCCACGATCACACAGTCGTACCTGCTGATCTGTTCATCGCTCATTCCCGTAAGCTCTTCCACATAACAGCATTTCTGCTCCAGTCCCATTCTGCTCCGGAGTACCCCTTCATCCCTGGTGTCAAGCCTTGGCTTGGCCAAAAGCGCCTGTTTTCCACGTTCAAAATAATTATATGCCACCATCAGCGCATTGGCTGTTTTTGAGCTTCCCATTGCTCCGTGGCGAAAATAAAGCTTTGCCATATTGTCACTTTTGCCGTTTTACGGCCCTTCCTATTGTTTTTCTACGATACTGCCGTCACGGTACGCCTGCAGTAAAAGTTCCAGCTGTTTAATGCTTTCCCGCAGCTCCCTTCCGATATCCGTATCGGAAACCCTGATCCTGTTTGCCGCCACCTCCACAACGGTGGAGTCTGAAAAAATATCCGATTCATGGAGGATGGCCGCCTCTGTGGATTCAAAAGGCTCATGGGCTACCAGACGCATTCCGTGGGAATTAGCCACCAGTGTGTATCCGGCAATTCCTGTCTTGCTTTGATATGCCTTGGAAAAGCCTCCGTCAATGATCAGGAGCTTTCCGTCACACTTGATCGGGCTTTCTCCCTTTTTCAGTTCTACCGGCACATGCCCGTTGATAATATGGGATTTGTGCGTATCAAGACCGAATTCCTCTAAAATCCTGTTCAACACCTCTTCATTATCCAAAAGGGAATAATAACTGTTCTTGATCTCCTTATGCGTTTCCTTGTCTTCAATAAAATAACGTTCAAAGGTCGCCATTTTATCCTTGCCAAACACCGGAGAATTGGGGCCTGCCCAGATATACCAGATGTAGTCCTGGGCCCTGCGCATTCCTGCGGGATCATTCTTGGAATAATATCCCTTTCTGGCATAATTATCCAAAATGTCATAAAGCTCCTTACCCCGGTAGCGCTTTCCATCTACATCCACTGCTTTGAAATTTCCCTTTTCATCCATGGGCACGCAGCCATGGTAAAGCAGATTGGAATTATGTACCTTATAAAGGCCTCCGTTGGAAAACAGGAAACGTACATGGCGCTGCAGCTTTTCACATTTCACAAAGGCCTGCTGGATTCTGGCCATGACCTGTTCCTCATCCGGGGTCAGGTTATAGGGATCTGCCGGATCTACCGTAGGGAAATCCACGTCATTCATGGGATATTCCTTGCCATATACCATGACCGTTTTCTTTTCATAATCGATCTTATCCAGAAGGAGCCTGTCATCCATTTCAAACTCAGGATGCTTTTTGATCACCTGGCCCTCCAGCTTGAACTGGATAATGGAAATTGCCTTATGGATCTTCATATCAAGGCTCAGATCCTTGGTATTGTAATCTGTATTGTACTTGATCGCAAAGGTATCGCAGTTGGTGTCCTTATAGGTATCCAGGGCAAAGGTTGCCAGAGGGATCAGATTGATCCCGTATCCCTCCTCCAGGGTATCTAGACTTCCATATCTTGCCGCGATCCTGACAACGGTTGCAATACAGGGCAGATGTCCGCATGCAGCCCCCATCCATACAATATCATGGTTTCCCCACTGAATATCCACAGAGTGGTATTTCATCAGAGTATCCATAATAATGTGAGGCCCGGGCCCCCTGTCATAAATATCCCCTACAATATGCAGATGATCCACTACAAGCCTCTGGATCAGATTACTGAGAGCAACAATAAATTCCGGTGCGCGCCCGATCCTGATAATGGTATGGATGATCTCATTATAATAGCCTTCCTTGTCGGAGATCTCGGCTCTTTCTGTGATCAGTTCCTCAATAATGTAGGCAAAATCCTTGGGCAGGGCCTTCCTCACCTTGGACCTGGTGTACTTGGAGGCCACTTTCTTGGTGATCTGCACCAGACGATGGAGCGTGATCTTGTACCAGTCCTCAATATTATCCTCCTGGCCAAGCACGATGTCCAGCTTTTCCTGTGGATAATAGATCAGTGTTGCAAGGGATTTCTTGTCTTTATTGCTCAGTGTGTTTCCAAATTCCTCATCGATCTGACGGCGCACTGCACCGGATCCGTTCTTGAGCACATGGTTAAACTGCTCGTACTCTCCGTGAATATCTGTCAGAAAGTGTTCTGTTCCCTTGGGCAGGTTCAGGATCGCCTGAAGATTAATGATCTCCGTAGATGCTGCCGCTATATTGGGATACTGGTTTGAAAGGCTTTTCAGATACTTTAGCTGCATCTGTTCCAGCTCGTTTATTTCCTTCGACATGGGTTTCCTCCTTACATCTGCGCATTGATCACATGGCTCATATCGTAAAGTCCGGCGCTCTTTCCCGCAAGGAATTTTGCTGCCTGGACTGCTCCCTTTCCAAATACAGCTTTGGAATATGCAGTATGGGAAAAAGTCACCACTTCATCTACCCCGGCAAAGATCACATCATGGTCTCCCACAATGGTTCCTCCCCTGACAGCAGAAAATCCGATCTCCTTCTGGGGACGCTTTTCTCTTCTCTGGCTTCTGTCATAAACATATTCGTAACTGTTATCAAACACTTCATTAATGGAATCTCCCAGTGCCAGCGCCGTTCCGCTTGGCGCATCCACCTTCAGCTTATGATGCTTTTCCACGATCTCCACATCAAAGCCTGCGGGAACCAAAATCGATGCTGCTTCCTTTAAAAGCTTCAGGAGCATATTGATCCCCAGGGACATATTGGCTGACTTTAAAATAGCAACCTTCTCAGATACTTCCCTGATCCGCGTTATCTGCTGCTCGGAAAGGCCGGTGGAACAAAGTACGCAGGGAACCTTCTTCTCCTCGCAGTAGGTAAGCAGATCGTCTATTGCTGCTGCCGCGCTGAAATCAATGATCACATCTGCCTCTGTGGTACAGTCCTTAATGCTTCGATAGACGGGAAAAGGATTTTTCCCCTCATCATAGGCATCCACTCCTGCTGCCAGGCAGATCCCCTCCTCTTCTTCTATCAGTCCTGCAATGATCTTTCCCATTTTTCCATTGCAGCCATGCATAATCGCTCTTATCATTTTTCGCCTCATTTCTGCGCACGCTTTTTGCGCATGCCGAGTTTGTGTCAAGTGCGCGCAGACACAAATCTCGCGATTGAAAAATTTTATTTTTCAATCTTCGCCTCCAAATTAATGATGTTTCTACTATATATAATAAGGTCTTTCCAGCAAATTGGAAAGACCTTATTTTATCTCCATACTGTTTCTGTCACCTACAGGATCCCATATTCCTCCATGGCCTGCTTAAGCACCTTTGCATGCTCCGGTTCCATTTCCGTAAGGGGAGCCCTCAGTCCGCCTACTTCCTTGCCCATCAGGTTCAGCGCCATCTTCACAGGGATGGGATTTACCTCGCAGAACAAAGCCTTCACCAGATCGATCGCGCGGAGCTGTTCCTGACAGCTTCCTGCCACATCCCCTGCAAAGAACTTTTCACAGATCTCATGCGTCTGCCTTGGCGCTACATTGGAAAGAACAGAGATCACGCCCTTCCCTCCAAGGGAAAGCAGCGGCACGATCTGGTCGTCATTGCCGGAATAAAGATCCACTTTGCCCTTTGCAAGCGACATGAGCTTTGCTACCTGGCTGATATTTCCGCTTGCTTCCTTCACGCCCACAATATTTTCCACCTCGGTGCAGAGCTTTACCACTGTTTCCGGCTCAATATTACAGCCTGTACGGCTGGGTACATTATAAAGGATGACGGGAACATCCACTGCATCCGCCACTGCCTTGAAGTGCTGATAAAGTCCCTTCTGGGTTGCCTTGTTATAGTAAGGCGTTACCTGAAGGAGTGCGTCCACTCCATAGGATGCGGCTTCCCTGGAAAGATAAACTGCTGTTTCCGTACAATTAGAACCGGTCCCTGCCACTACGGGAATTCTTCCTGCCACCTTTTCCACGCAGTATTTGATCACGGCCAGATGCTCTTCATGGGACAGGGTCGAGGATTCTCCTGTAGTACCGCACACGATGATGGCATCGGTTCCTCCTTTGACCTGATCCTCGATCAGTTCTGCAAATTTTTCATAATTTACTTCTCCGTTTGCATGAAAGGGTGTAACAATGGCTACACCTGCTCCTGTAAAAACAGCCATACTTTTCCTCCTTAATAAAAAAGGTACGCAAAGCTGCGCACCGATTATTAGATCCCTTCATCGGATAGCGCCCCATCATTTCTGATGACAGTCACACAGCTCTTAACTGTATGCCCAAGTACCTGCACACATAGGATGCAGATCCTTTCGGCGTATTTCCCTTTCATTTTCCTTCTCCTGTGCCTGTCACATCCAAAAAATTACTCTTAAAACACGCAACCTCTACCTCAATATCCTATGAAATTGTCTTAACTACAAAATAATCATAGCATCATGACTGACCGCTGTCAATGCACAGATGCTATGATTTCCTGCTTACAATCTTGCAAAAGATGCTACCAGCATTTAAATTTCAGCGTCTCGATCTTAGACACTTCATCTGCCAGCATACAGACCTCATCATTTAAGGATATCCCCGTCATGATCACATCTGTTTCATCCGTTCTTGCTTCCAATAAGCTTTTCAGCTCATCTACCGTAATGATTCCATTATCAATAAGCCCCAGAACCTCATCCAGGATCAGGAGGTTGCACTCTCCGGTGGCAAGCACCTTTCTCGCATAGTTAAAACCATTTTTAATGTTAATGGTTTCCTCCATCTGCTTATCTTCCGGAAGCTCAAAGAAATTTTTATCAGATTTCTCAAAGCGAAAAACCTTGATCTCCGGCTCAAGCCTTCTGATAAATTCTGTGTCTTCCACTCCCTTGCCTTTAAGAAACTGAATGATAACAACGCTCTTGCCTGTGGCCGCTTCCATTACCGCCCTTCCAAGGGCAGCCGGTGATTTGCCATGGCCGTCTCCGCTGTAAATATATACCAGTCCCTGACTCATAATCCGCACCTCATATGTAAGAAAACAAAATTACGTTGCCTATCATAACATAAGAGAGCACAAAAAGCAACCTTTACCTTCTCAGCTTTCCGTCATCTCAAGCTTGCTTACGGATACCTCATATGCCACGCGCTTCTGGGCATTGTCTTCTGAAACCTTCTTTATATATTCGCGGCTCTGAATCCTTCCCCAGATCTCGCATCTGGTCCCAACCACAAAACCGCTGGCAAACCTTGCATTTCTTCCCCAGCAAATACAGGGTATGTAATCACTTTTTCCATAGGGTCTGTTCACCGCCAGAAGCAGATCCGCAATTTCTCTTCCAAGGGGTGTTTTCCTATAAATAGGTTCCTTGCAGATGTAGCCGTCCAGATAGATCTGATTTGTTTTGGCACTTTCCGGCGTCTCCTCTACAAATTCAATCTCTCTTGCAAAAACAGATAACACCAGTCTGTTCCGCCTTTCCTCATGTCTGTTATAGGAACGGAACTGCCCCTGTACCAGAACATTTCTTCCTTTGTAATCTGCTGAGGTATCCATCAGCCTCTCCGATACCATCATAGGAATGATGTCACTGGACTCGCTGAGCCTTGGCACTTTTACATCTACCATATAAAAGCCTTCGCCAAAGATTTCATGGCTGAACTGAAAATCGCTTACGATTTCTCCCATGATCTCTACCTGATTGTTTTCAATAACCTTATCTGTCATTTTGTTTCTCCCTTTCTTACACTTTAAGAATTTTTTCCTGTCATGTACTACTAATTATATCGTTTTTTTTCCTTTGTAGAACCTTTATGGAACGCACGTTTCGACACCTGCCCCTCCTTTCCTTCGTTCCTTCCGCCAGTACCGGCATTTTCTTATGATTTTTTATTTACAAAAAATGCCTGATGGTGCTATACTAAACGCGTTGTTCAAAAAGTTACTGACTATAACTATTATTTATAATAACATACTATAAGGAAAGATGATATGAGACAAAAAAGAGAAAATGTAAGAAATATTGCTATTATCGCCCATGTTGACCATGGCAAGACCACTTTAGTTGACGAGCTTCTCAAGCAAAGCGGCGTTTTCCGTGAAAATCAGGATGTTGCAGAGCGGGTTATGGACTCCAACGACATTGAAAGGGAACGTGGCATTACGATCCTTTCCAAAAATACCGCTGTCACCTATAAAGGAATCAAGATCAACATTATCGACACTCCCGGACATGCCGACTTTGGCGGAGAGGTAGAGCGTGTGCTTAAAATGGTTAACGGCGTTATCCTTGTGGTAGATGCCTTTGAAGGAGCTATGCCCCAGACAAAATTCGTACTGCGCAAGGCCCTGGAGCTGAAGCTTCCTGTTATTGTATGCGTCAATAAGATCGACCGTCCGGAAGCACGCCCCACTGAGGTTGTAGATGAAGTTCTGGAGCTTTTCCTGGATCTGGATGCAGACGAAAGCCAGCTGGACTGTCCTTTTGTGTTCGCTTCCGCCAAAGCAGGAACTGCTACCTTAGATCCGGATCAGACAGGTACCAACATGGTTCCTTTATTTGAAACCATAATTGATTACATTCCTGCACCGGAGGGCGATCCGGAAGCCGGCACCCAGGTTCTGATCAGCACCATTGACTACAATGAATATGTGGGAAGGATCGGCGTAGGCAAGGTAGATAACGGAAGCGTTAAGGTCAATCAGGAGGTGGTGATCGTCAACCACCATGACCCTGGCAAAATGAAAAAAGTAAAGATCAGCAAGCTTTATGAGTTTGACGGATTAAATAAGGTAGAGGTAAGCGAAGCACAGATCGGTTCCATTGTAGCCATCTCCGGTATTTCCGACATTCACATTGGAGATACCCTCTGCTCACCGGAAGACCCTACTCCCATTCCCTTCCAGAAAATATCCGAGCCTACCATTGCCATGCACTTTATTGTCAATGACTCTCCTCTTGCAGGCCAGGAAGGAAAATATGTTACCAGCCGTCATCTCCGTGACAGACTGTTCCGCGAGCTGAATACAGACGTATCCCTTCGCGTGGAAGAAACCGATACCACAGAGGCCTTTAAGGTATCCGGCCGCGGCGAGCTTCATCTTTCTGTCCTGATTGAAAATATGCGGCGTGAAGGCTATGAATTTGCTGTCAGCAAGGCAGAGGTTTTATATCACACGGATGAAAACGGCAAGAAATTAGAGCCCATGGAGCTGTGTTATATCGATGTTCCCGAAGAATTTTCAGGAAATGTAATTGAAAAGCTGAGCCAGCGCAAGGGCGAGCTGCGAAATATGGGAACCGCAAACGGCGGCTATACCCGCCTGGAGTTTTCCATTCCTTCCAGAGGACTGATCGGCTATCGCGGCGAATTTATGACAGACACCAAGGGAAATGGGATCATGAACACCATTTTTGACGGCTATGGCCCCTATAAGGGCGACATCCAGTACCGCAAGCAGGGCTCCCTGATCGCCTTTGAAGCCGGGGAAGCTATTACCTACGGTCTGTACAATGCCCAGGAGAGAGGCACTCTCTTTATCGGCCCTGGTGAAAAGGTATACTCCGGTATGATCGTTGGCCAGAATGGAAAGGGCGAAGACGTTGAACTGAACGTCTGCAAGAAAAAGCAGCTTACCAATACCCGTTCTTCCAGCGCCGACGAGGCACTTCGTCTGACTCCTCCCAAGATCCTCAGCTTGGAGCAGGCGCTTGAATTTATTGATACAGATGAGCTTTTGGAGGTCACTCCAAAGTCCCTCCGTATCCGCAAAAAAATCCTGGATCCTACCATGAGAAAGCGTGCCGCCATGAGAGCCGCTTCCCTGGAAAAGAATTCTTAAGCCTATGTTTTACTTCAAAACTCTTTACCTCTTTTTCCGTCAGGTAAAGAGTTTTTCTTATTGAGAAATAATTTTATACAAAAAATGTCGAATTTGTGATAGAATATAAGTACTTATAACCAAAGGGGAAAGGGGATACAAGCAGTTGATTCGGAGAAGATATGTACCACTGCGTCTTGTTCGTCCGGGCATGGCCATTGATCAGGCCATCATTGACCGGGCCGGACGCGTACTGATCGCCAAGAGGACACCTCTTGAGAGCTTTCACATTGATGGCCTGCGCAGGATGGGAATTGGCGGTATTTATATTTGTGAAGGAGAGGAAGACCCTGACGAGCAGGCAGACAATACACCGCCCCCTCTATCTCCTGCCATGCAGAAGATCTATGATCTGGAAAAGGTCAATGACCCTGCCAAGGTACATATTTCAGAAAGCGTAAGAAACCGTGTCGCCCAGGGGATCCAGTACCTCTATCAGGATACCCAGTCTGACAATTTTACCAGTGCCTCTCAAAGCATCACCAGTGACCTGATGAAGGCAATCCAGGATAATGATGCCGTTGCTGTGGATATCAGCACCCTGAGAGTCAGTGATGAATACACCTTTAAGCACAGTGTTGATGTAGCCACCATGGCCATGATTATTGCCCGCAGATACGGCCTGAGCGACAAGCAGGTATATGATCTTGGTATCACCGGTCTGTTACATGACATCGGCAAATCCAAAATTCCCAATGATCTTTTAAATAAAGCGGGAAAACTGACAGACGAAGAATTCGCCCTGATGAAACAGCATTCTGTCCTGGGCTATCATATTTTAAAGCCCAAGGAAGATATTTCTGATGAGATCAAGCTTGGCGTCCTGCAGCATCACGAAAAATCCAACGGTTCCGGCTATCCCATGCAGGTTACCAGCGAAAGGATCTGCCTGTTTGCCAGGATCATTTCCATCGCCGATATCTATGATGCCCTGGTAACGGAGCGTCCCTACAAAAAGCCTTACACACCAAGAGCCGCCGTGGAATTATTAATGTCCATGACCGACGAGCTTGACTTAACCGCCATGAGATGCTTTTTGGAAAGCGTCATCCTCTACCCTGTAGGCACTGATGTGACCTTAAGCAACGGTGAAAACGCCCGCGTCCTGAAAAATGTGCCGAACGCCGTGCTCCGTCCTAAGGTTCTCGGACTTCGTACCGGTAAGATTTATGATCTCGCCAACGACATCAAATGCGCCAATATTATTATCGTATAATTTTATCCAAAGCATTTCCTATAAAAAACAAGTCTGTTCCATCAAAGATGGAGCAGACTTGTTGCAATCTGAAAATATACTAACAATGATAACACATCAACAATGGTTGTAATAAACGGACTTGCCATAACCGCCGGGTCAAAGCCGATCTTTTTCGCTAAAAGAGGGAGCAGACAGGCTACCATTTTTGCAATGATCACCGCTGCGATCAGGGTCAGGCAGACCACCACGGCCACCATAATCCCCACCTTATCAACCAAAAGCAGCTTTACAAAATTGGCGGCGGCAAGTGTAACGCCGCACAGAACAGCAACCCGCATTTCCTTAAAGATAACCCGGAAAATGTCCTTAAATTCAATTTCATTTAAGGAAATTCCACGGATGATCGTCACGCTGGCCTGTCCACCAGCATTTCCACCGGTATCCATCAGCATGGGAATATAAGCGATCAGCGCTGTGCAGACCGCCAGGGCATCCTCAAAGGATGTAAGGATACTTCCCGTAAAGGTTGCCGATATCATCAAAAGAAGAAGCCAGGGCATACGCTTTTTGTAGGTCTCAAAAACTCCTGTCTTCATATAAGGCTTATCAGAGGGCACGATCGCTGCCATCTTCTCCATATCCTCTGTAGCCTCTTCCTGCAGGATATCCACAATATCATCGACCGTAATGATCCCCACCAGCCTGTTTTCATTATCTACCACCGGCATGGCTGTAAAGTCATATTTCTGGAATTGCCTTGCAACCTCTTCCTGATCCATCAGGGTATTGATATAAATTACATTTTCGTGCATGATCTCGCCGATCACTGCATCCGGCGGACTGATCAGCAGATATCTGAGCGCCACCGTTCCAACCAGCGTCCGTTTGGCATCCAGTACATAGCAGATATTAATGGTCTCGCTGTCAACGCCCACCTTGCGGATCCGGGCAATGGCATCCTCTACCGTCATATTCTCCTTCAGATCCACATATTCCACCGTCATAATGCTGCCGGCCGAATCCTCCGGATAACGGAGCAGATGGTTAATATCTCTTCTGGTGTCAGGGCTTGCGTTTGCCAGGAGCTTTTTTACAACATTAGCAGGCATTTCCTCCAAAAGGTCGGTTGCATCATCGGCCATCAGATTATTGATGATCCCTGCCGCATCCTTTTCTGAAAGGCTGGTAATGATAAACTGCTGCTTATCCACCTCCAGATAGGAAAACACATCTGCCGCCAGGCTCTTTGGCAGGATCCTGAAGATTTTAAGCAGTTCCTCTTCTTCCAGTTCCTCCATGATCACCGCAATATCCGCAGTGTTCATTTCTGCCATCTTCTGACGAAGCCCGGTATACTGCTTTGTTTCAAGCAGCTCTTTTACTACATCAAAATCCTTGATCTCTTCCATAGCATTTCTCTCCTTCAGTTGTGATTTTTATGCTCCGCCTATGGGGAGGAATATCTGAATTACTGCCAGATGAACTTTTACTCATAAAAACCACCACCTTTCGAGAAATGTTTTTGCACCTTTTTACTTTAGCCCACCCTGAAATCTTTGTCAACGGATTTCGCTCTTATAATACCCAAAACCGCTCTCTTCTACCCGCGCTCTTGCTGCTGTAAGCTCGATCAGTTCTTCCGAAAGCTGCTTAGCCTCTTCTACCGGGATACAGATGTCAAGCTCCACCTTATCCGTATAACGGGAGGTCAAAATGCCGATCTGTTTTTTTTCAAGATAGTGCTGGATCTTTCCCATATCTCCATACTCCGTATGGATGGTAAGCTGCGCCCCATAGCGCATCACTGCGATCTGCGCCTTTGCAAGGGCCTCCTTCACCGCCTGGGTATAGGCTCTTACCAGCCCCCCTGTGCCCAAAAGGGTGCCCCCAAAATACCTGGTGACCACCGCAGCCACATTGGTCACCTTTTCGGAAAGAAGCACCTCCAGCATGGGTTTTCCTGCTGTTCCTGAGGGTTCCCCGTCATCACTGCATCTGGTAAGCTCGCTCTTTCTTCCTATAATATATGCAGTACAATGATGCCTTGCATCATAATACCGCCTGCGTACCGCTTCCGCAAAAGCCGCCGCTTCTTCCATGCTTTCAACGGGCACAAGATCTGCAAGGAAGCGTGATCTTTTTTCTTCATATTCCCCGGTTACAGGGGTTTCAATCACCTGATAAGAAGGGTGTTGTTCCTTTTCCATTTTCCGTTCCATTTCCAATTATATTCTCTGTACCTTTCCTTTCAAAAGTTTATCACAGGCCGGAATAAAAGTGTATTCATTTGTGAACAATTCTTAATAAATCATAAAAAAACTTTATTTAAGTTCCACATTTTGGTATACTCAATCTATATGCAATTTCACATTCAGCAGAATTTATGCCTTGCTAAGGAAAGGAGCGCAGTTCTATAAATGAATTACAGTAAACAAGGGATCCGTGCCAAGCAAAGGTCTCTGAACGCCAAATCCACAAAGCTTGGGAAAAAGCTGCTACTTGCAGTGTTAAATCTTTCCCTTCTTTGCCTGGTAGCTGCAGGCGTAATGGGGATCAGCATGGGATTCGGAATTTTTAAGGGGATCATCGATACCGCACCCAGTATTGAAAATGTATCTGTTACCCCTACCGGTTTTTCTACCTTTGTATATGATCTGGAAGGAAACCAGATCGCCAAACTGATTTCCCAGAATTCCAATCGTATTCCTGTGACCCAGGATATGATACCGGAAGATCTTGCACACGCTTTTGTTGCCATTGAGGATGAACGTTTCTATGAGCATAACGGAATTGACATCAAGGGCATCATCCGCGCTGCTTATGTGGGTATTTCCAACGGCTTCCACTTCACAGAAGGCGCCAGTACCATTACGCAGCAGCTGCTTAAAAACAACGTCTTTACCGACTGGACCAAGGAAGACGGCTTCGCTGCCAGCATGAAGCGAAAGATCCAGGAGCAGTATCTTGCCATCGAGCTGACAAAAACCATGTCAAAGGATGAAGTGCTGCTAAACTATATGAATACGATCAATCTGGGCCAGAATACCCTTGGCGTACAGGCTGCTTCCCTGCGGTATTTCAACAAATCCGTAAACAGCCTGAACCTTTCGGAGTGTGCCGTCATCGCTGCGATCACCCAGAACCCTACCAGATTCAATCCTATTTCCCACCCGGATGACAACGCAGGCCGACGGAAAAAGGTACTGGATAATATGCTGGAACAGGGCTATATCTCTCAGGCAGAGTATGATGAGGCTATGGCAGACAACGTCTATTCCCGTATCCAGGTTGTAAACGAAGAGGTTGCTGATACAACGATCAATACATACTTCGTAGATGCTTTGACGGATGATGTTATGAACGATCTTCTGGCAGCCGGCTATAATGAGACCCAGGCTTATGCCCTGCTTTACAGCGGCGGTCTTAAGATCTACTCCACCCAGGATCCTGAAATCCAGTCCATCTGTGATGAAGTGGTTTCCAACGCTGATAATTATCCGGCTGATACCCGCTGGTATTTGAATTATGCGCTTACCGTCAAAAAATCAGACGGCAGTTTTGAAAATTACAGTACAGAAATGTTCCGCTCTTTCTTTAAGGAGCAGAATTCTTCCTATAATCTGATCTACAACAGCCAGGAGGACGCCTATGCAGACATTGAACTGTATAAGGCAACTATCGTAGGCGTTAATGACGAGGTTTATGACGAAAGCATTTCCTTAACCCCGCAGCCTCAGGTTTCTCTTACCGTTGAAGACCAGCATACCGGTTATGTTGTGGCAATGGTCGGGGGCCGCGGCACCAAGGAGGGAAGCAAGACCCTTAACAGGGCTACAGATTCCAAGCGTCAGCCGGGATCTACCTTTAAGATCGTTGCCGTTTATGCTCCTGCGCTTGACAGCGCCGGACTTACCCTTGCCACCATGATCAACGACGCTCCCTTTAACTATGCCAACGGACGTCCTGTCAATAACTGGTGGGGTTCCGAATACAGAGGGCTGAATTCCCTCAGACAGGGAATTATACAGTCTATGAATATCGTAGCTGTCAAAACCCTGACCCTGATCACTCCACAGCTTGGCTTTGACTATGTCAAGAATTTTGGCTTTACCACAGTTGTTGAGCGTGAGGAAGTGGTCATTAACGGGCAGACGCAGGTATTTTCCGATATCCAGCAGTCTCTTGCACTTGGCGGTCTTACCAGGGGCGTTACAAACGAGGAATTAAATGCAGCCTATGCCAGCATTGCAAACGGAGGCACCTACATCAAGCCCAAGCTTTATACCAAGGTAGTCGATCATGACGGAAATGTGATCCTGGATAATACCCAGCCCGACTCAAGACAGGTTATTAAGGAAACCACCGCATGGCTTCTTACCAGCGCTATGCAGGATGTTGTAACCGAAGGTACCGGCGCTTCCGTCAACTTCGGCAATATGGCTATTGCAGGCAAAACAGGAACCACCTCGGATTATAATGACGTATGGTTTTCCGGTTATACGCCTTACTATACTGCTACTACCTGGACCGGCTATGACAACAATGTTAAGCTGCGCAAGGGAGAAGAAAGAAGCCTTGCTAAAAAGCTGTGGCGTGCAGTCATGTCGAAGATTCATGAAGAGCTTCCAAGCGCATCCTTCCAAATGCCTGCAAGCGGGATTGTCCAGGCAACAGTTTGTGCCCGTTCCGGTAAGCTCCCCATCGCCGGTCTGTGCGATGGCACTCTTAAAACGGAATATTTTGCAGAAGGTACTGTTCCAACCGACAGCTGCGATGTCCACTATCAAGGATCGATCTGCCAGTACAGCAACCTTCCTGCCTGTGAACAGTGTCCTTTCAAGGTAGACGGCGTATTAGAGCTGACTCCTATAGAAGATCCCGTTCTTCAGCAGGGCTCCTCCGTTACCCAGCAGGTAACCGCAGAGGATGGAAGCGTTTCTACTGTGGTTGTTCCCGGAAACGAAACCAACACCTGTCCTCATAATGCCGAATTTATGGCGCAGCCCGGCATTGAAGGGATCATTGAACAGCAGCGCAATGAAATTGCAGCCGCTCAGGCTGCGGCAGCGCAGCAGGCTGCAGAAGCCGCCGCTCCCGGGAACTCGGAGGGAGCAGCTCCGGCTGCACCGGCTCCGGTAGATGACAGCAACGGAGTTCCGTCCAATTAATAAAATAAGCGTACGCCTGGGGCACACGATAAAAACCGCCGCATCAAAAGATGCGGCGGTTTGTTTCTGTCCTATTTAAAGCGCTCTGGTAGACTGGCGCAGAACCAGTTCTCCTTCAAAGATCTTATGCTGTCCTCTGGCCTTTTGTGCAATCATATCAAACATGAGCCTTGCTGTTTCCTGTGCCATTTCCTCTGCCGGCTGTTTCAGGGTCGTCAGGGACGGAGTCATATAGTTTCCGATCTTCACTCCATCAAATCCCACCAGGGAGATGTCTTCCGGAATGCGGAAGCCTGCATCCACCAGTGCTTTCTGTGCCCCGATCGCCATAATATCAGAGATCGCATACAGCGCCGAGCACGGGATCTTTTTCCTGATAAATTCTTCTGTGACTGCATACCCATTTTCCAGGGAGTAATCCTGGATTTCCGGTCTCATTGCCAGGATCAGCTCCTGCCGGATCGGTATCTGATGCTCCTTAAGCGCTCTCTTATAGCCCTCAAGCCGCAGGGTACTGATGGAAGCCCTTTCTGCCTTTTCACAGATAATGGCAATATCCCGATGGCCTGCCTGGATCAGATAATTTACCAGCCTGTAGCTTTCTTTTTCATCATCCACGGATACGGAACAATACTTTACCTTTTTTTCATCCAGCGCAACTGCTCCTGCTGTACTCAGCACAAAGGGAACCTGCAGCTGGGAAAGCTTTTCTTCATTATGTACAAAACAGCCTCCCAGGAAAATAATGCCTTTCAGCCTTTTTTCTTTCACAAGCTGAAGCGCCACGTTCACCTCATCTTCACTGGATTTTACATGCCGCAGCACCATGGTGTATTTTTTCTTTTTGATCTCCTCTTCAATGTCGCGTATCATTTCATGGAAAAAGGAGTTGTCAATTCCCTTGACCAGAACGGCAATAGCCTTTGCCGTCTGTCGTTTTAAATTCCTGGCGCTGTTATTGGGAATGTAGTTATGTTCCTTAATGACCTGCATGACCATCTGCCGGGTCTCGGGACTGATATCCGGGTGATTGTTGATCGCCCTGGACACGGTACTGACTCCCACTCCGCAGATCTGCGCTACATCCCTGATCGTGATCTCTTCCATAGGGATAAACCTTTCCAAAACATAAGTCTAGCTTCTTCCGTACAACTTTGTCATATCCTTTATCTCTTCTGCAAGCTCCTTTGTAAAATCGTCTTTCTTCATCCTCCATCTCCAGTTGTTTCCAAGAGTAGACGGTGTGTTCATTCGAGCCTCAGATCCCAGTCCGAGATAATCCTGCATGGGGATAATAGCCGTATCTGCCACGCTGCTCATGGCGCATCTGATCATTTCCCAGTTGATCTGCACCTTTCTTCCCCGCAGATTAAGGTAGCTCTGGCAAAGCTTCTTATCCTTTTTGGAAATCGCCTGATACCAGCCTATTACCGTATCATTATCATGGGTTCCTGTATATACCACACAGTTCTTCACATAATTATGGGGCAGATAGTCGCTTTCCTCCCTAGAGTCAAAGGCAAATTGCAGCACCTTCATCCCCGGATATCCGGATCTTCTTACCAATTCTAACACAGATGGGGTTAAAAATCCAAGATCTTCTGCAATAACGGGCTTTTTCCCAAGTTTTTTCTTCATCACAGCAAAGAAATCATAGCCGGGGCCCTTCTCCCACTTTCCGTTCTCTGCCGTCTTTTCTCCGTAAGGGATCGAATAATACTCGTCAAAGCCCCTGAAATGGTCGATCCTGACCACATCATACCTTTCAAAGCAGGCCTTCATGCGCCTCATCCACCAGTCATAGCCTGTTTTCTTATGATAGTCCCACCGGTACAGCGGGTTTCCCCACAGCTGGCCTGTGGCGGCAAAGGAATCCGGTGGACAGCCGGAAACGGCAACAGGATTTCCTTCTTTATCAAATTGAAAAAGCTCCGGGTTTGCCCAGGCATCCGAACTGTCAAAGGCTACATAAATCGGAATATCTCCGATAATCTTTATTCCCTTTTTGTTGGCATAGCTTTTTAATTGCTTCCACTGTAGTTTAAAGATATATTGCTGAAACTGATAAAATAAAATGGTTTCCTGCAGCTTTTCTTTATACCTTTCAAGCGCCTCCGGTTCTCTTCTTTTAATATCCTCATCCCAGCCTGCCCAGCAGACATAGCCAAACAATTCCTTCAGCGCCATGTACAGCCCATAATCCTCAAGCCAGTAAGCATTCTCCTTAACAAATGCCTTAAACCCCGGATCCTCGCAGATCCCGCTCCTTTCATAGGCGATCCTGAGAAGGGAAAACCTGTTCCGGAAGAGCTTTTCGTAATCAATTTCCTGCTCCTTTTCTCCAAAATCAAAGCTTCTACATTCTTTTTCTGTCAGGTAGCCCCTTTCTATCAGATCCTCCAGGTCAATGAAATAAGGATTTCCCGCAAAGGTAGAAAAGGACTGGTAGGGGGAATCCCCATAGCTGGTAGGCCCAAGGGGCAGGATCTGCCAATAGGACTGTCCTGCCTGGCTTAATCTGTCAACAAACTCATACGCTTCTTTGGAAAAAGAGCCAATTCCATAATCAGAAGGCAGACTGGCTACAGGAAGCAAAATCCCGCTTTTTCTCATCATTGTCTGCTCCTTTCTTTTTAGCCCTTTACTGCACCTGCTACTACGCCTTCAATAATGTATTTCTGGCAGGCAAGATAAAAGATGATAATGGGAACAATGGACATGACCAGAATGGCCATCATAGCGCCCATATCCTTAGCTCCATAGGAGCCTACCAGATACTGTACCGCAACCGGGATCGTCTTATAGGGGGTGCTCAGTCCGATCACCAGATAAGGAAGCAGGTAGTCATTCCAGATCCACATAGCATTTAAGATGGAAACCGTAATTGCTGTTGGCTTTAAGATCGGCATCACCACTCCAAAGAAGGTCTGCAGCGGATTGCAGCCATCGATCATGGCAGCCTCCTCGATCTCAAGGGGAATGGACTTGATAAAGCCGCTGAACATAAACAGGGACTGTCCTGCTCCAAATCCCAGGTACAAGAATACAATTCCCACAGGATTATTTAAATGGGTAAGATTCGCCAGCTTGGACATGGAGAACATTACCATCTGGAACGGAACGATCATGGAAAAAACAAACATATAGTAAAGGATGCTGGTTACTCTGCCCTTCACTCTGATGATATAGTAAGCGGTCATAGAGGTAAAAAGCAGGATCGCCGCTACGGAGAAAACAGTGATAAATAAGGACCAGCCAAAAGCTCCAAAGAAGTTGGTCTTTTGAATGCCATTTATATAGTTGGTCAGTCTGGAAAAGGTTTCTGCCGTAGGAAGCGCAAAGGGGTTATCGCTGATGTAAAGCTTTCCCTTAAAGGAGTTCATTACTACGAAGTAAACAGGGGTAATAAATAAAACCACCAGAACACACAGGATCACAAATATAATTGCATCTGATATTTTCTTTGCCTTCATTACTGCTCCACCTCCTTACTTCTGGTAATCAGCAGCTGCGTAAGCGCAATGGCTGCTACAATGATAAAGAACAGAACTGCCTTTGCCTGGCCTACGCCTTCAAATCCGGTTCTTCCATAGAAGGTGCTGTAAATATCAAGGGCCAGCATTGCTGTTTTCTTGCTGGGCGCTCCAGCCGTCAGGGCCAGGTTCTGGTCAAAGAGCTTAAAGCTGTTGGAAATCGTCATAAATAAGCATATTGTTATCGACGGCATTACCATCGGTATTTTCACTTTAAATAAGGTCTGAAGGCTGGTAGCTCCGTCAATCTCAGCTGCCTCGATCAGATCTGTAGGTACGTTTTGGAGACCTGCAATGTAAATGATCATCATATATCCGATCATCTGCCAGTTCATCAAGATCACCAATCCCCAAAATCCATAGGTTGCGTTAGCCACCAGGGTGGTCTCATACTTCAGCAGCACTGCATTGATCATCTGCTGCCAGATATAACCTAAAATAATACCGCCGATCAGGTTCGGGATAAAAAATACGGTACGGAAAAGGTTGGTTCCCTTGATCTTTCTTGTCAACGCAAGGGCAAGCACAAAGGCAAACAGATTTACGGTAATGATCGATACTGCCGAAAATTTCAAGGTAAATAAGAATGCGTTGATAAAATCCTTATCAGCAAATATTTTAATGTAATTGTCAAATCCGATAAACTTTGCGTTTGTTATGGTTTTAAATTTGCAAAATGACAGATATACGCCCATAACAAACGGAATGATAAATGCAAACGCAAATGCACAAAGAGTTGGTAAAACAAAGATCGGGAAATATCGTTTTAATGTCTTTTGCATAAACTCTCTCCTATCAAGAAACCGGGGCAGTGGAGAAGACTCCACTGCCCCACATTTTCATCTTTTTATTCGGCTTCCTTCAAAGCTGCTTTTTCAGCTGCCCATCTTTCTACTACAAGGTTCTTAACATCGTCCCAGGTAATGCTTCCTGATGTATACTCAAGAAGTGCTGCTCCGAAGTCATCCTTAAACTGCTGGCTGGGGAAGGATGTAAAGTTCCAGGATACACTTGTCTTGGAAGTATCAGCCATATAACGGATTACTTCCTGTGCAAGAGGATCGGTAGGCTTTTCGTCATCAGCAAAGGTATCAAAAGGTGCGATGAAACCAAGGTCATTGGTAACGGCTGCCTTTCCTTCATCAGAGTTGAAGAGCCATTCTACAAAGGCAATGGATGCTGCCTGATCCTCTGCGGATGCCTGGCTGTTAATGGAGAAGAAGTTCTCGGTACCAGTACAAAGTCCTTGGCTTTCCTCACCTGCCACTCCTGTGTAAATAGGAAGGAATTTCACATCTTCTGCCTTTACAACGTTTCCTTCCACGCCGGAGATCTGTCCCCATGCCCAGTTACCGTTCTGTACCATTGCTGCCTTGCCCAGTGCAAACTCTGCCATGGAGTCATCTACGGACTTACTGCCTAAAAGGCCGGGTGCTGTACAGGAGTTGTTAATGTAAAGATCAAAGATATTCTTGTAGTTGTCGGAATATGTAAACTCAAGGTTATCTGTATCTGTAATTCCCTTATCCTTGTACTCATAGTATACAGGGATGTTAGCAAGGTGTGTCTGCCATCTCCAGTCTTCACCGGGTGTTAAAGAAGTGGAAGCAAATACGCCTTCAATGCCAAGCTCATCTTTTCTTGCCTGCATATCCTCTACAACAGCCTTTAAGGTATCAAAGTTATTGATCTCATCCATGGAAGCTGCCTTTGCTCCATCCAGTGCAAAATACTTCTCCATAATAGCGTTGTTATAAATAATGCCGTATCCTTCTACTACATAAGGAATACCATATACGCCGCCGTCTTCTCCGGTTACTGCAAGGCTCTTATCCAGAAGCCAGCTGTAAAGATCCGTATCCTTCAGGTCTGCACAGTAATCCTTCCAGTTTTGATAACCGATAGGGCCGTTGATCTGGAACAGGGTCGGTGCCTCTGCATTTGCGATCTCGGACATTAAGGTCTGCTCATAGGTTCCGCTTGCTGCAGTCACTACCTTAACAGGAACTCCTGTCTCTGCAGTATATTCCTCTGCTAACTTCTGCCATACCTCATCAACCTCGGGTTTAAAGTTTAAGTAGTAAACCTGGCCGCTTGCTCCGTCTGCCTCGGCAGGCTGTGAAGCCTCTGCTTCTGTCTCGGTCTCTGCAGGAGCTGCCTCCTCTGTCTGTGCTGCATCTTCCGTTGCTCCTGTTTCTGCGGGAGCCTCACTGGAATTTCCGCATCCAGCTAATAAAGAGGCTACCATACCTGCACAAAGTAATGTGCTGATCAATTTCTTCTTCATAATTTCTACCTCCATAAATTTGAGAAGTTTCCACTTGTTGGAAACGTTGTCGGAAACGTTATCGGTAACGGTTGCGGTAACGTTTCCAATTAAGTTAATTGGATAATATCATATTGCCAGATAATGTGCAAGAGGTTTTCTTATTTTCCTGTAAGTTTGGATATAATAGGCAAATAGTAAGGGTACGTTTTGTCTATATTATACAAAACGTACCCTTATAGTCATCTTATCTTCCCGGAATTCTTATCTGAATACAATCTCTCCCGTATCTGCATTCATGCTTTCCACAATGGCTAAGGACTCCACTCTCACGCCCTTATCCCGAAGGAGCTTTCCGCCTGTCTGAAAGCCTTTTTCCACGGCGATGCCCACGCCCTCAATGGAAGCGCCTGCGCTGTGGACAAGATCGATCAGCCCTGCCACTGCACAGCCATTTGCAAGAAAGTCGTCAATGATCAGCACATGATCCTGCTCATTTAAAAATTTCTTTGCTACGATCACATCATAAACTCTTTTATGAGTAAAGGATTCTATTTTGGTGGTGTATTGCTCTCCATCCAGATTAATGCTTTGGGATTTCTTGGCAAAAACCACCGGAACCTGAAAATACTGCGCTGCAATACATGCAATACCGATCCCGGATGCTTCAATGGTCAGGATCTTATTGATCTCCTTGCTCGGAAACAGATGTCTGAACTCCTTTCCCATTTCATTAAACAGCTCTACATCCATCTGATGATTTAAAAAGCTGTCTACCTTCAGTACATTTCCCGGCTTTACGGTACCGTCCCTGCGGATTCTCTCTTCCAAAAGCTGCACGTCGGTCTCCTCCTTATGTGTTATGTGTCTTTTATATTATTGTACTACTCTTCCTCTACCTTTATCAACTGCTTTCTGCTCCATTTTCCGGTGGCATACCTGCAAAAGGAAATCAGAAAGTTTGCCGTCCATCCAAGGGGCACTGCATACCAGACTGCCGCCACGCCCAGTTTTTGTGCAAAGAGAAAGGCAAACGCAACGCGGATGCTTAAATTGGCCAGATTAGCCAGGGTAAACACAAACACATCCCCCGCTCCCCGAAGCACTCCGTCCGTGATGGCTTTCAGGCCGATCATGACAAAGAAGAAGGCGACGAAAGACAGATAGGCATTCCCTGTATCGAAGGCTGCTCTTTCGCTTTCTGCCTCCAGAAACGCTGCAATGATCTGTCTATGGAAAAGGGTCAGCAGAACGCAGATCACGATCGCAAAGGAGACCACCAGCCTTACCGCAGCATGATACCCCTTTTTCACCCGGTCAGGCGCTCCTGCGCCCAGATTTTGGGCTGAAAAGGTAGACATGGCATTTCCCACTGCGATCATGGGGACAATACACACGGACTCGATCCGCATCCCCGCCGTATAGCCAGCCAGCACAGAAGATCCAAATCCATTGACAACAGACTGTACCAGAAGCATTCCTATGGATACGATAGACTGCTGAAGCATGGATGGGATTGCAACGGTTATCATCCCCTTCAGCATGGCCGGATCATAAAGCTTTCCCTTTTCCTCCTGCACCTGAAATCCTCTCATAGCCCTGCGAAGAAGCAGCAGGGAGATCACCGCCGACAGGCCCTGGGAAAACACGGTGGCCACTGCCGCTCCTGCCACTCCCAGTTTCATCCCCCCTACCAAAAACAGATCCGTAAGGATATTGAGGAAGGAGGAAAAGATCAGCAGATACAGCGGTGTTTTGGAGTCTCCCAGTGCATTAAAAACGGAGGACAAAATATTATAAAGGAACAAAAACGGCAAGCCCACAAAATAAATGTCCAGATAGAGCACGGCGTCCTTGAGAATGTTGGCCGGCGTGCTCAGCGCAGACAGGATCCTATGGGAAAAGAAAAAGCCAAAGGCTCCCAGCAGAAAGCTCAGCACAAAAAAGCTGATCAGCGCCGTGCTGATCGAAGTTTTCAGCTTCTGCAGCATCCCCGCCCCCAGATACTGGGCGGTGACCACAGAGGCTCCCATGCCGCCGCCAATGGCGATCATCACAAAAACTGTGGTAAGCGAATAGGAAGCCCCCACTGCCGCAAGCGCTTCCTCTCCCACGAAGCGGCCAACGATCACAGAATCCGCAGTGGTATATAATTGCTGAAATAAATTTCCAAGGATCATGGGCACAGCAAAGGAAAAAAGTGAACGCCCAGGCTGATCCGTAATCATGCTATATTTTTTCATCTTTCTCCCGTCTTATCTGATATAAAGAATATTCCCTAATAGCGTACCCAGAAAATGCCCATACATGAATGCTTCATATTCTTTCCAGTTTACATAATATTCTTTTCCCCAGGAAGAAATTCTAAAATATCCTGTTTCATCTGCAGGGTCAGTAATCCACTCTGTCACCACAACATAATGTGCCGTAACGGACGCTGATTTTTGAAAACAGAAAGAGCCCTGCTCTTTGGTATAAAAAGCAAGGCTGTCCTTTTTTTCCTTGGGAAGAACCATTTGCGGAATACAAAGGATCACGGGAATGTCCTTTTGCAGCATTTCCATAATCCTGGAAAAAAGCTTTTTCCCGGACCATCCCCATTTTGCCCTTAAACTGCTCCCGCTTCTTCGCATGGCTTTATTAAATCCATGTGCAAGCTGCAGTCCGCCATAGCCTGCCTTTGGTAAAAACCCCAAATGCGCAAACACCCGGCCTGCGTATTCTACATACTGTTTTTCTTCCAATATTCGGTTTACATAACTTTTGTTCCAGCTTTGTATACAGGAACTTTTTTTCGCTGCAAGGTAAAGAAGCAGATCCCCAAAAGCAACTGCACCGCAGCCACTGCTGCGTTTACGCTCCTGCCGGCCCACAGTCTCCTTTGCAAAAAACCCCTGATCCCCGCCATAGGTGATCTGGCCGTTTGTCCGTCTGACCCTGATATATCTGTCCGCTCCCGTAAGACTAACTGACATAAGCTCTCCGCTTCCTTATGCTTGCTTATAAATATGCAGTCAAATGGCCTGTAATGCCTGTGCCAGGTCGGCAATTAAATCCTCTTTGTCCTCCAGACCGCAGGAAATCCTCACAAGTCCTGCCGGAACACCGGCTTCAAGCAGCTGTTCCTCCGTCATCTGTCTATGGGTGGAAGTCGCCGGATTCAGACAACAGGTTCTGGCATCTGCAACATGGGTCTCAATCGCTGCCAGCTTTAAATGCTTCATGAAGGCCTCTGCCGCCTTTCTGCCTCCCTTCAATTCAAAGGAAACAACGCCGCATCCGCCGTTTGGCATATATTTTTTTGCGAGTTCATAATACTGATTGCCGGGAAGCCCGGGATAATTCACATAGGCCACCTGCTCCTGTTTTTCCAGGAATTCCGCTACTGCCTGCCCATTTTCCACATGCCTTGGCATTCTCACATGGAGGGATTCCAGTCCCAGATTTAAATAAAAGGCGCTTTGAGGCGATTGGATGCAGCCAAGATCCCTCATAAGCTGGGAGGTACATTTTGTAATAAATGCCCCTTCCTTTCCAAATTTTTCTGCGTAGGTGATCCCATGGTAAGATTCGTCCGGCCTGCAAAGCCCGGGAAATTTATCCTGATGGGCCATCCAGTCAAATCGGCCGGCATCTACAATGGCTCCCCCTACTGCCGCCCCATGGCCGTCCATATATTTTGTGGTGGAATGCGTCACAATATCTGCTCCCCATTCAATGGGTCTGCAGTTTACCGGGGTGGGGAAGGTATTATCTACAACTAACGGTACTCCATGTGCATGTGCGGCCTTTGCAAATTTTTCAATATCCAGTACGGTAAGCGCCGGGTTTGCAATGGTCTCCCCAAAAACCGCCCTTGTATTTTCCTGAAATGCTCCGTCTAGTTCCTCCGGCGTACAGTCGGGTGAAAGAAAGGTTACTGAAATCCCCATCTTTGCCATGGTTACGGAGATCAGATTAAAGGTTCCTCCATAAATAGACGAAGAGGCCACAATATGGCTTCCCGCCTCACAGATATTAAACAGTGCAAAGAAATTGGCGGCCTGTCCGGAGGAGGTCAGCATGGCTGCGCTTCCTCCCTCAAGGGCTGCAATCTTTGCAGCCACATAATCATTCGTAGGATTTTGCAGTCTGGAATAGAAATATCCGCTTGCTTCCAGATCAAAGAGCTTTCCCATATCCTCGCTGGTATCATATTTAAAGGTGGTAGACTGTATGATCGGGATCTGTCTGGGCTGCCCGTTCCCAGGGGTATATCCTGCCTGCACACACTTGGTATTCATCCTGTAATCGCTCATATCCTTCTTCCTTCCGCAAACGCCATTTGTCCCACTTTTAAACCAGTACCTTCAGACTGTCCGCAAACTCCTTAATGCGGGAAGCATTCACATACTTCTTGATCTTGTCATCCTTTGCAATCACCAGCGTAGGGGCCTGCATCACCCCATATCTTGCTGCCAGCTCCATATTCTCCTCCGCATCAATCAGAAGGTAAGGAAAATCCTTCAGATATTCCTTGGCAAGCTTACAGTTCGGACAGGTCTTTGTGGTAAACAGGTACGCAACCCGCTCCGGGTGTTCTACGGAAACGGAAGCCTTTGGCTCCTCATAATCCGAAAGGGTCACAACGCTTGTAATGGGACGCTTTAAAACAGAGCTTCCGATCTTGTAGGTTTTCCGGTTTGCATATTCCTGCAGCTTTCCGTCATTCCAGTTCTGGACAGGTCTGTAGTAGCCTGTGATCCTGCTGTAAACCTCCGTTGTCTTTCCGCAGTGAGGGCATACCTTCTGCTCTCCTGCAAGATAACCATGCTCACGGCAGATGGAATAAGTAGGAGAAAGCGTATAATAAGGCAGCTTATAATTTTCCGCAATGGTTCTCACCAGATCTGCCGCAGCCTTCCAGTCCGGAAGCTTTTCGCCCAGAAATGCGTGGAATACCGTTCCTGATGTGTAAAGGGTCTGAAGCTCATCCTGAATATCCAGAGCGTCGAAAATGTCCTCAGAAAAATCCACAGGAAGATGGGAGGAATTGGTATAGTACGGCGTATCTCCCGGTTTTCCCGCTGTTTTGATGGCGGGCCATCTCTTTTTGTCATGCTTTGCCAGACGATAGGTCGTACTTTCTGCAGGTGTTGCCTCAAGGTTATATAAGTCTCCGTACTCCTCCTGATAATCGGAAAGGCGGTTCCTCATATGGTTCAGAACCTCTTTGGTAAACTCCTGGGTCTTCTTATCGGTCATATCGGCTCTCAGCCAGTTTGCATTTAAGCCTACTTCATTCATTCCGATCAGGCCGATGGTCGAAAAATGATTGTCAAAGCTTCCAAGATATCTCTTGGTATAGGGATATAAGCCCTCATTTAAGAGCTTGGTAATTACCTCACGCTTCATCTTAAGGGATCTTGCCGCCAGATCCATCATTCTGTTAAGACGCTTATAAAAATCATCCTTATTTGCTGACAGATAAGCAATCCTTGGCATATTGATCGTCACAACGCCAACGCTTCCCGTGCTTTCTCCTGATCCAAAGTATCCGCCTGTTTTCTTGCGAAGCTCCCTGAGGTCAAGGCGGAGCCTGCAGCACATGCTGCGCACGTCGCTTGGTTCCATATCAGAGTTGATATAATTTGAAAAATAAGGGGTTCCGTATTTAGCTGTCATCTCAAACAGCAGCCTGTTATTTTCTGTATCAGACCAGTCAAAATCCTTGGTAATGGAATAAGTGGGGATCGGATACTGGAAGCCTCTGCCGTTGGCATCACCCTCGATCATGGTCTCAATAAAGGCCTTATTGATCATATCCATTTCCTTCTTGCAGTCCTTGTACTTAAAATCCATTTCCTTACCGCCCACAATGGCCGGAAGCTCTGCAAGGTCACCGGGCACGGTCCAGTCAAGGGTAATGTTTGAAAAAGGCGCCTGGGTTCCCCAGCGGCTTGGCGTATTTACCCCGTAAATAAACGCCTCGATGCATTTTTTCACTTCTTTATAAGAAAGATTGTCCACCTTTACAAAGGGAGCCAGATAAGTGTCAAAGGAAGAAAAGGCCTGTGCCCCTGCCCACTCATTCTGCATAATCCCCAGAAAGTTTACCATCTGATTACACAAAACAGACAGATGGGCTGCCGGCGCTGAAGTGATCTTGCCTACGATCCCTCCAAGCCCTTCTGTGATCAGCTGCTTTAAAGACCAGCCTGCGCAATATCCTGTAAGCATGGAAAGGTCATGGATATGGATATCGGCATTGCGGTGGGCCTGTGCGATCTCATCATCATAAATTTCCGAAAGCCAGTAGTTTGCCGTAACCGCTCCGGAATTGCTCAGGATCAGTCCTCCCACGGAATAAGTAACGGTAGAATTTTCCTTTACACGCCAATCCTCTACCTTAACATAGCTGTTCACCACATCCTTGTAATCAAGAATGGTGGATTTCATGGTGCGCATCTTTTCCCGCTGTTTACGGTACAGAATATAGGCCTTGGCAGCCTCCTCATAACCGGCCTGTCCAAGCACCTTTTCCACGCTGTCCTGAATATCCTCCACATGGACGCCGTCTTCCTTCACCTTTCCCTGAAAATCAGCCGTTACACGCAAAGCCAGCAGATCGACCACATCATTGTTGTACTGGACATCTGTGGCATTAAACGCCTTCATAATAGCGTCACTGATCTTCGTTAAGGTAAAATCTGTGACTTCTCCTCCTCTTTTGATTACCTGAAACATGAACATCCCCTCCAAATTCTTCCCGTGTACTTAGTCGAAAAGGCACTCCGTCCGGCTTGTAACCACATGACTCTGGTTGACATAACCTTGAAAATGCCGCTTACATTTAGCATACCATCATGACCCAAAAAAGTCAACAAAAAGCACAACATATTATGTTAAGAACATTATGTAAACACAATATGTTGTGCAATAAATTAAAGTTGCATTTAATTTTATTTTGAGCTTATCTGGTCTTTAAGAAAATATATTCTCTCTGGGCCTCCTGATCATCAGGATAGGTTCCCAGATAGCTTTTCATCAGGACAGAAGCCTTCTGAAAATCGTGGAGCTGTTCATAGGCAATGATCTCATTTAACTTCAGGGTCTGGAGCATTCCATTGTCCTCAATATTCATTGCCGTCTGAAAGGCTGTGAGCGCTCCCTCATAGTCTCCTACCTTCATTCTGCAAAGACCAAGCTGGTTTAAAACCTGGGCATTCTGATTTCCACTCTCAAGGTAGGTATTGTAAACGCTGATGGCGTAATTGTTATCTCCCAGGGTTTCATAGGTTTTCCCCAGAAATAAAACTGCCTCGTAGCCGCTTTCTTCTCTGGCCTTTTCCAGGTAAGTCCTGGCGTTCTCATAATCCTCCAGATAATAGCAGATACGGCCCTTTTCATAGTTGGTCATATTTCTGGTTCCGCCGTCCATTGCTGCCTGAAGATATTCCTTGCCGGTTTCCCCGTAGCCGTTTGCATCCAATACGCAGTAGATCTCGATCAGCCTGTCATACCCCGTAGGATCCAGTGTGATCACTTTGTCAAAGTCCGCCTTTGCCTCCTCTAACCTGCCTTCCTCGGTACAGATCACCCCACGCAGGTAATAAGCATCCTCGGCGTCCTCCAAAAGTCCGATGATCGCATCATAGACCTGAATGGCTTTTTCCTTTTCTCCCTGCTTATAATACGCTGTTGCCAGATAATAATTAATATCATAATCCAGAGCGCTTACTATTCCGCTGCTGCCGGACAATGCGCTTTCAAAAGCCTGTGCTGCTTCCGCATACATGGTCTTCCCCATATATGCCAGTCCTTCGCCTCTGTTTACTAATCGTTCATCCTCTCCTGCTTCCCTGGCCGCCGCAAAGCTCTCAAGGGCGCTGTCATACTCCAGCGTCTTTACCTGCTCCATGCCGGCACTGATATAATCACTTTTGGCTGCGCCGCAGCCGGAAAGAAGCAGGGCTGCATAAAGAGCCGCAAAAAGATATGTTTTTTTCCTCATGGTATCGTTCACTCATTTCTCTGGGCTGTCTTACATGTTTCCTCTGATTTTATTATACGTTATCCCCCGGCTTTTTCAACTTAATTTTCCAGGAAGATCTGCTTTCTCAGTCCCTTGGGGTAATGATTTTTCATGATGCCTCCCGCAAGCTTTCCCCATCCCGCAGAATAGTCCTCCGAAAGGATCAGATACCACCCCTTTTCTCCTTGGGCGGCAAAGGTTTCCCCTGCCATATAGCCTGCAGCTTCCTTGGGTGTAAGCCGAAGGGAATAAAGAGCCTCTTCCGCTTTAAGGGAAAGAGCCAGTGCATGGGAAGGCTCAAACCGGTTCTTTTTGAGCGTTCCAAGATGAAGTCCTGCCCGCAGCACCCGGAGTCCCTTTAAAGAAGGAAGCTCCGCCGGTACCAGATAAAGCTGGTCGCCAAATGTGAGATATTCCCCGGAAAGCTCTGTTTTTAAATAGCTTTTTCTAAACTCTGTCCACTCCGGATACTTCTTTTCCGGATCTGTCTTTTCAAACCCGAAGCTGCTGCCCCTGTCTGCTTTACTGCTTCCATCCTTCTGTAATAGGGCTGCAAAATGTCCCTCTCCCTTTAGCTTGTGAGGCCACAGCCTTACCGTCTTTAGAAGCTCCTTCTCCATTTCCCAGCCCCCACGAAACGCTTCCGTTTCCCGAAGGAAAGCCGGATTTCCGTATTCCATTCCACCGGTAAGGGGCACCTCCTTTAAGTGAAATTCCGGGTGCTTTATCAGAAATGCCGCAATCGCTCCCTCATCCTCCTGAGGTGCAAAGGTACAGGTAGAATACAGTAAAAGCCCTCCGGGACATACCATCCCCGCTGCGCTTTCCAGAATATCCTGCTGCCTCTGGGCGCACAGCTTTACATTTTCCTCGCTCCATTCTTCCACTGCCTCTTCATTTTTGCGGAACATTCCCTCCCCCGAGCAGGGAGCATCCACCAGCACCTTGTCAAAATAAAGGGGAAAATGCTCGGAAAGGACAGCCGGATCATGGTTTAAAACCAGGGCGTTCCTGATGCCCATGCGTTCTATATTTTCGGAAAGGATCCGGGCCCTTTGGGGGTGGATCTCATTGCATACCAGAAGGCCTTCTCCCTTCATGGCATCCCCAAGCTGGGTGCTTTTGCCTCCCGGCGCTGCGCACAGATCCAGCACCTTCTCCCCCGGCTTTACGGAAAGCAGGGCCGCAGGGGCCATGGCGCTTGCCTCCTGGATATAGTAAGCTCCCGCTTCATGAAAGGGATGTCTGCCGGGGCGCTGCTCTTCCTTATAATAATATCCCCCTTCCGCCCAGGGTACCGGTTCTTTTTGGGAAAGAAGGCACAGGGACTCCTCAAAAGGATCCTTCAGGTGGTTGATCCTGAGGGAAAAATATCTGGGATGCTCATAGCTCTCCAAAAAAGCAGCATATTCTTCTCCGAGCATGTTTTTCATTCTGGTTAAAAAGGCTTCCGGCAGCATTGTTTCCTTCCTCATTCCGTTTCTATCTTTTACTTATTAATAAAATACCAGATTCCTGTCATGATTTCCATACAAAGGCTGTATTTTGCTAAACAAACTCTGCGATTTGTATATTGTTTTTTCTTTTTCTATCTTCTATAATCGTGAAGGAAAATGACACTAGCTAAATTATAAAGGGAAGGATCGATTCGAGATGAAAGAAGAAAGCAAAGCTACCCCCATGGAAAAATTGGCCACCTTTATCGTTGATAAACGCAACCTGTTTTTCCTGCTTTACATTTTCGCCATTGTATTCTGTTTCTTTTCAACGAACTGGGTCAAGGTGGAAAATGACATCACCACTTACCTGCCTGAAGATACGGAGACCAGACAGGGCCTGACGCTTATGAATGACGAATTCATTACCTATGGCACTGCCAGAGTGATGGTATCCAATATCACCTATGCCACCGGCGAAACTCTTCAGGACGAGATAGAAGATATTTCCGGTGTTTCCGGTGTGGAATATGACCATACGGAAGACCATTACAAAAACTCTTCCGCCCTTTTTACGATTACCTTTGACGGAACCAGTACAGACCAGGTCAGCATTGATGCCATGCATGACATTGAAGACCTGCTCGCCTCTTACGATACCTACATAGACACCGAGGTGGGAGAAGACAGCGCCGCAGATCTGAAAAGCGAAATGCAGGTTATCATCGTCATTGCAGCGATCATTATTGTGGTAGTCCTTACGCTTACCTCGCGTTCCTATGCTGAGGTTCCTGTACTGATTGCCACCTTCGGAGTTGCCGCCATCTTAAATATGGGAACCAATTTCCTTTGCGGCACCATTTCCTTTATTTCCAATTCCGTTACTGTGGTCCTGCAGCTTGCACTTGCCATCGACTATGCGATCATCCTGTGTCACCGTTTCAGTGACGAGCATGAGACCCAGCCGGCCAGAGAGGCCTGCATTACAGCGCTTAGTAAGGCTATCCCGGAGATTTCCTCTTCCTCCCTGACCACCATATCCGGTCTGGCAGCCCTTGCCTTTATGCACTTCCAGATCGGTCTGGATCTTGCAACGGTTTTGATCAAGGCTATCATGCTCAGCCTTTTATCCGTATTTACCCTGATGCCCGGACTGCTCATGCTGTTCAGCAACCTGATCGATAAGACGAAGCACCGTAAGCTGCTGCCTGCCATCACTGCCATTGGAAAGTTTGATGTGATGACACGCTTTATCGTTCCGCCCCTTTTTGCAGTGGTTCTTGTGATCACCTGCATTTTTGCCAATAAATGCCCCTACTGCTACAGCTACACAGATCTGACCACTGCCAAGCAGAGCGAAAGCCAGATCGCATACCAGAAGATCAAAAGCACCTTTGGCACCAACAATATGGTAGCTGTGATCCTTCCGTCCGGCGATTACAAATCGGAGGGAGCGCTTCTCCGCGCCCTGGAAACATACCCGGAAGTGAAATCCGCCATGGGACTTGCCAACATTGAAGCCATGGATGGCTATGTTCTGACGTCTGCTTTAAATCCAAGGGAATTTTCAGAGCTTGCAGGCATTGAGTATGAACTGTCCAATCTCCTTTACTCTGCCTATGCAGTCAATGACGACCAATACGGACAGATCATCAACGGACTTGACAATTACCAGGTTCCCCTCTTTGATATGTTCCTGTTTCTGAAGGATCAGATGGAAAAGGGAAATATCACTCTGGAGGGCGATATCCAGGATACGCTGGATGACCTGTTCGATCAGCTTGAAAAAGCCAAGCTGCAGCTCAAAACAGACGAACACAGCCGAATGGTCGTGTACTTAAATCTGCCGGAAGAAAGCCAGGAAACCTTTGATTTCCTGCAGGTCATCCATCAGGAAGCGGAAAAATATTATGCACCTGAAGACGTTTATGTAGTGGGAAATTCCACCAGTGATTATGACCTTTCTTCCTCCTTCAGCAACGATAACCTGATCATCAGTATCCTGTCTGCCCTGTTTGTAATTATCATCCTGCTGTTTACCTTTAAATCCGCAGGGCTTCCGGTACTGCTGATCCTGGTCATTCAGGGAAGTATCTGGATCAATTTCTCCTTCCCTTATCTGTATGACGAACCGCTCTACTTCCTGAGTTATCTGATCGTCAATTCGATCCAGATGGGTGCAAACATCGACTATGCCATTGTCATTTCCAGCCATTACAAGGATCTGAAGGCAGAGATGCACCCCAGACAGGCTATTATCGAAGCGCTTAACGAAGCATTTCCGACCATTTTCACCTCCGGTTCCATTCTGGCCGTTGCAGGTGCGCTGATCGGGCAGCTTACTACCAACCCCATCATTGCCGCCATCGGCGACTGCCTGAGCAGAGGAACCATGATCTCCATTTTCCTGGTACTTGCAGTTCTTCCTCAGATCCTGGTGCTTGGTGATAACATTATCGAACATACCAGCTTTGAGCTGAACCGGATCAACCTTGCAGCAAAATCCTACAGCGGAACCATCCGTGTCCAGGGTAGACTTCACGGTAAGGTAAACGGCGTAATGGACGGAGCTTTCTACGGCATCATCCGGGGTGAAATGGAGGCCATGATCACCTCCGGAAGGGCAGAATCCCTTGATGAGGAGAACGAAGGGGATCTCACCTCCCCGCCGGAGCTTCCCGATACGAAGCAGGATACCCCCGCCCCTGAGAAAGGAAGGAATGAAGATGAATAAAAAAGAGTTTACGCTGAAATATAAAATGATCTGCCTCTTTATGGCATTTCTGCTGGCTCTGCTCTGGCCCTTTTCCTATCTGAGCGTACAGGCAGATGATAAACCAGCTTACGATACCGCAGATGCTGTTCATATTTCCACTGCAGCAGACCTGATCTCCTTTTCCCAGAGCTGCGCTATGGACACCTGGTCACAGGGAAAGCTTTTTGTGCTGGACAATGACATCGACCTTTCCGGCACTGATTTTTCTCCCATCCCGACCTTCGGCGGCATCTTCTTGGGACAGGGCCATTGCATTACCGGCTTTACCCTGACCGCCGGCAGCAATTATACCGGCCTGTTCCGCTATATCCAAAAGGATGGGGAGGTTTATAATCTTTCCGTAAGGGGCGTGCTGGAGGCCGAAAGCACTCATTCCGGCCTTGGCCTGATTGCAGGCTGCAACTATGGGATCATCAGTAACAGCTATGCTGACGGCGACATCAATGGGGGCAGCGAAGCCGGATTGATCGTCGGACTGAATGAAACCTCGGGAGTGATCACAAACTGTATCGCCTCCGGCACCATCTATGGCAGCCATCTGATCGGCGGCATTGCCGGCAACAACCATGGAAGTATTACGAACTGTACTAACCACAGTAATGTGAATACCATTGCTTCCAGCAATGACATCAACCTTTCTTCCATCGATGTGGAAGCAACTCTCACCGATATCCTTACCACTGAAAATGCAGCCTCCGTTACCGACATCGGAGGCATCGCCGGTACCAATGACGGACTGATCCGTGCCTGTGTCAATGACGGCGCTGTAGGCTATCAGCATGTGGGCTACAATATCGGCGGCATTGCCGGCAGCCAGATGGGTTATATTGAAGGCTGCATCAATTATGGTACTTTAAACGGCCGAAAGGACGTCGGCGGCATTGCCGGCCAGATGGAACCAAGCAGCGAAATGGAATACTCCCAGGACACGATGGAAAAGCTGGATGTGGAATTTGACAAGCTTCACGATCTGTTGACCCAGCTCGACCGTGATGCCAGCGGAGCCTCCACTTCCCTGACCGGACAGGTGGATCAGCTGCTGAATTCCGTAGAAGGCGCTCAGTATGCCCTGGATGATATTTTAGCACAGGCCAGCAATGATTTTTCTTCTTATTCCAAGCTTACAGATTTAACTACCCTGCCTTCTCCAAGGCCGGTTTCCCTGGAATTTTTGGATGAGCTTCCGACCATGTCACCCTGGGCAAGCATCAGTCCCACTCCTACCGCCACTGCGGAGCCTGGCGCCACCCCAACCATAGCGCCTACTCCAACGGCTACACCGGAATCTTCTGCTACGCCGGAGCCTACTGCTGCTCCTACCGCTACGCCTGCGGCTTCTGCTACGCCGGAACCTACTGCTACTCCTCAGCCGGCTGCCACTCCTACGGCCACTCCTGATGACGGTACAACAGGCGCACGGCTTACAACGCTTCCCGGGCAGGAATATGCTCTGGAAGAGGAACAATATTTATCCCCTGTCCTGATGGCCGGGCATCCCGGAGTGCTTCGTGCCATGACTTTATATGACGATCCCACGCCGGCGGTACCCGCTGCCACTGCTGTGCCTACCGCCACGCCCACCGCTACTCCTACCGCACTGCCGGGGGCAACTGCCACTCCTACAGCCACTCCGTTCCTGCACTGGCCTGACGGTGTTCCCACTCCCTCTGCAGACCTGGATGACATCAACTGGCAGGACTACTATCCGGATATCAATATTAACCGCGAGGATGTAGAAAAGACCATTAACGACACACAGCAGTATGTTTATGAGGATGCTTCCAAGGTACTTTCAGATCTGCAAAGCAGTATCAGAGGCCACGCTGCAACGATCAGCGACAGGCTTTCCAGTGCCCACAACTCCTTAAGCAGCAGCTTTTCCTCCATTATCTCTAACATGCGTACCTTAAATTCCATGTTGGACACCAATGACCAGATCATTTTAAATGATTTCCAGGCCATCATTGACGAGCTGAATGTGATCACCGACCTGATCACAAACCCGGACTCCACTGATCCCGAGGATCGCTACTCTGATGTTTCTGATGAGGATCAGCTTACGGATACCACCGGAAAAGTAATGAACTCCGTAAATAAAGGCAAAATAAACGGAGATGTAAATGTGGGCGGCGTTGCCGGCGCCATGTCGCGTGAAAACAACCTGGATCCTGAGGACGACTTAAACCCTGACAGCTCTACCCTGAATTTCCGATACAAGGAACGAATTGTCGTCAGGGACTGTGAGAACTTTGGCAAGGTCGAGGGGAAAAAGGACTGTATCGGCGGCATCGTAGGCGATATGACCCTTGGAAGTATCATTGACTGTATCAACAGCGGCTCTGTCACAAGTGATGGCAGTAAGCTGGGCGGCATTGCCGGTTCCAGCGGCACGATCATCCGTGGCAGCAGTTCTAAGTGTTCTTTGTCCGGAAAGGACAAGATCGGCGGCATTGCCGGCTATGGCACCAATATTTCCGACTGCTACAGTATGATCCAGATCCGTGAAGGAGAAGATTATCTGGGATCCATTGCCGGAAATGTTGACTCCTCCGGCGAAATTACTAATAACTATTTTGTTGAGGGCTGCCCTGCCGGAATTGACGGGATCAGCTATACAGGAAAAGCACAGCCCATCTCCTATCAGGATTTTCTGGAGCGTGCCGATCTTCCTGTTGTTTTTCAGGATATTGTACTGACCTTTGAGGCAGATGAAAGGGTTGTCTCTACCGTAACCCTTTCCTATGGAGAGAATTTCAATGCCTCCATGCTGCCGCAGGTCCCTGAAAAGGAGGGCTACATTGGTGAATGGGCAGATTTCGACCGGGACAATATTACCTTCGATCAGACCATAGAAGCCCAATATGTGGAATACATCAGTACCATAGAAAGCAATGAAACCCGCAATGACCGTCCCATTTTGCTGGCGGAGGGCACCTTCCACCCAGAGGACTATCTGGTCATGACCAGCCTTTCCCTGTATCCGGAAGATGCCAAGACCAAAGCGGAATGCTGCAAGGTGTCCATTCATAATTCCTATGGCGGCCCCTATACCATACGCTATTTACTGCCGGAAGAAATGAAACATACCACCATTGAACTGTACCAGGATGGCCAGTGGGTTCCTGCACAGACACAGACAGATGGCAGCTATCTTGTTTTTTCTTCCGATAAGTCCGAGTTTGTTTTTGCCTGTGTGGATCGCCCTGAGACAATCAATACGGTTACCATTCTTGTTTTAAGCTGCCTTTTGGTCATTCTTTTGATCATTGTAATTCTGATCATCTGCCAAAAACGCAAGCTGAAAAAGCATAAAAAGCACTAGACACACTGCTTCCTTTTTGTCATATCTTAACAATGATAAGGAAGCGGAGTCTTTTACATGACAAATCAAAAATTGGAAAATCTTTTAAATCTGGCTCTGTCCATTGCGGAGGCCGAACGGGAGCGTTCTTCACAGCTCTCCGTCGGCTTCCTGCCGGAGCTGAAAAAATGGGAAGTGATCGTAAAATATCACGGTGATCTGAAACAGCTTGAAAATGATCTGATCACAGTAGAAGAACTGATTGCCGGTTATGCTATCGTTACCCTCCCAGAGACTCTGATCCAATCCTTTTCCCAATTAGATGAAATTGAATATGTTGAGAAACCCAAAAGACTTTATACCTCGCTGCTGAACGGAAAGCAGGCATCCTGCGTTTTTCCTGTTACGCAGAGGGAACCTTATCTTAACGGAGAAGGCACCCTAGTTGCTGTCATTGATTCCGGCATCGACTATCAAAACCCTGAATTCCTGACTTCCGACGGCAGTACAAGGATCTTGTCCCTGTGGGATCAGACCCTGGATGCCGGCCAGGTAAATGCGCTGCTGCCGGATGCCCAGGCCTACCTGGAATACAGGGAAAAGGCTTCTCCCCCCACCGGCTTTGCTACAGGGGTCGAATTTTCCAGAGAACGGATCAATGCCGCCCTGCAAAGCCAGGCTCCCTTTCAAATCGTTCCGAGCCGCGACACCTCCGGGCACGGCAGCGCCGTTGCCGCCATAGCCGCCGGCAGCGGCAGCTTTTCCTCCGGCCAGTTTCAGGGAATTGCCCCTTCCTCAGAGCTTTTGATCGTCAAAATGGGAGCTTCCTACGGCGATTCCTTTCCTAAGACCACCTCTCTTCTCCGGGCTGTCACCTATGTTCTCAGGAAAGCCTCCGAGGCCGGAAAACCTCTTGCCATCAATTTAAGCTTTGGCAATACCTATGGTTCCCATGACGGCACTTCTCTGGTAGAGCGGTTTCTCGACAATGCTTCTGAGATCGGCCGCACGGTTATCTGCGTAGGCAGCGGCAACGAGGGGGCCGCAGGAGGCCATGCGGCCGGAAGCTTTCCGGAGGCCGCATCTTCCCCTCAAAGAATAGAGCTTAGCGTAGGCGCTTACCAGCCTACCTTAAATGTCCAGCTATGGAAGGATTTTTCGGATGATTTTGGCATACGGCTCTTATCTCCCGGCGGCGAACGGCTTGTGGTGGATGTAGACCGCCCCGGTAAAAGCAGTTACCTTATGGAAAACACGGAAATCCTCCTCTATGTGGGAGATCCTTCCCCCTACTCCGTAAAACAGGAAATCTATTTTGATTTTCTTCCGGTCGAAAGTTATGTAAATCAAGGTGTCTGGACCTTTGAACTGACTCCAAGGAAGGTTGTGATTGGAAGCTATGATTTCTATCTTCCCTCTTCCAATATCCTGACCGCCGCAACACGCTTTTTTACTCCCACTCCTGAAAAGACACTGACCATTCCCTCTACCTCCTCCAAGGTCATTACGGTAGGCGCCTACAATGCCTATTTTGATGCCTATGCTGATTTTTCCGGAAGAGGATACCCTCTGGAAAGCATTTCCCTTGGCCGCCTTCTCAGCAGCGCCATTAAGCCGGACCTGGTTGCTCCCGGAGCTGATATTATGACCATTGGACCTAACGATACCTTTGTGCAGGTATCCGGTACCTCCTTTGCCGTTCCCTTTGTTACAGGCAGCGCTTCGCTCCTTTTGGAATGGGGGATTGTCCGTGGCAACGATCCCTTCCTTTATGGGGAAAAGGTAAAGGCCTATCTGAGAAGAGGGGCAAGGCCCATTCAGGGCGAACGTGGTTACCCCAACGCCAAGGTAGGCTTCGGCGGGCTGTGCCTGGAAGAAAGCCTATTCTTCCGTTGAACATTCCTTTCCTATGGCTTACAATAGATTTATGAATGGATAAAGGAAATTTACTATGCGCAGACTGCGCAGAAATGGAGCTGCTTATGGAAGAACTATTTGCCGGAAATTCCGACCGGATCACAAGAGCCTACTTTGATTCTCTTCTTCTGGAAATGCGGCATATTGACGGCCGGATACCTGATACTACCTTTTGCCTTTACGGAAAAACCTTTGATACCCCTATCATGACCGCCGCCCTTTCCCACCTGGATCACCTACGCCCTGACAGTATGGCAGAGCTTGCCCGCGGCGCCGCTATGGCCAAAGCTGTGAACTGGGTTGGAATGGGAGAAAAGGAAGAGCTTGAAAAGATCACAAAGGTACCGGCACAGACGATCAAGATCATCAAACCCTATGCTGACAATCAGATGATCTTTGACAAAATTGCCCACGCAGAAAAATGTGGCTGTCTTGCCGTTGGGATAGATATCGATCACGCTTTTGACAGCACAGGACAATATGACAATATCCACGGACATGCCATGAGCTCTAAAAGCCTGGAAGAATTAAAAGAATTTGCCTCCTCCACCTCCCTCCCCTTTATCGTAAAGGGAGTGCTGAGTGAACGGGACGCTTATCAATGTCTTTCCGCCGGAGCAGGGGGCATTGTGGTCTCCCATCATCACGGCATTATGGATTATGCCATTCCCCCTCTTATGATCCTTCCTGACATCTTAAGGGCCGTCAACCGGGAAATCCCTGTTTTTGTAGACTGTGGAATCGCAAGTGGAATGGACGCCTTTAAGGCGCTGGCACTTGGAGCTACGGCTGTCTGTACCGGAAGGGCTGTCATGCCTTCCCTGAAAGAAAACGGAGCGGAAGGGGTCAGGGATGTGCTGCTTGCCATGACCGGACAGTTAAGGGGCGTTATGTCCAAAACCGGCTGCTATGATCTGGGTCACATGGATGCCACCGTTTTAAGGCGCAGAACCTTTTAAATGGAGGTCATGCGGAAAGGACTGCTGGTAGGATCTTTTTTCAGATTTCTACGATATTCGCTGGGCGTACACTTCAAAAACTGCTTGAAAACCTTATTAAAATAGCTGGCATTATTAAATCCCACTGCAAAGGCCAGATCCGAAATAGACCTGGCAGCCGGGTCGTCACTCTGGATCATATTGGCAGCCTTAAAGATCCTGTATTTCATCAGATATTCAATAGGGGTAAGCTGCAGCGTTCTTCGGAAGCAGCGGCAGCATTCGCTTTTGCTGATACTGATTGCGTCTGCCAGATCCTCCAGGGCAATGTGGTCGGCATAATGCTCCTCAATATACCTGATCGCATCCTTCACCCGGATCTCATCCTGTGAAAGGCTTGCAGTCTTGCTCTTCTTCACATTTTGAGGGATCACATTTTCCAGCAGCAATACCCAGAACTGACAAAGATAGGATTTCGTCACAAGCTCAAATCCATATTTCTTGGTCATATTAACAGCGATCACTGAATTGATCAGATTAAGTACCTTTTCTGCAACCGGCTCACTCTCATCCAGTATCATATAGCGAAACACCGGGGAGCTTAATACGGGGGTCAGATATTTGCCTGACATTACCGTATTGCCGTAACTAAACAAAAAGGAAGGGTGAAAAACCGTAGAATACAGGCTGCAGTTTGCATCCGGATCTACCGGCTTAATGGAGTGCATGGTGTCTTGATTGATCAGAACGCCCTGACCGGCTTTCAGTACGATCTTGGTATCATCCGTCAGGAAATACACCTCTCCGTGGTTGATAATCATGACCTCTACTTCATCATGCCAGTGCCACCTTATCATTCTCATGTACATCTTTGACAATTCAATAAAATATACATGAACCGGATATCCGATTTCCATATCGCTTATGCTTCGTTCCGAGTAAAACTCTTTACCCGGGTTTTCCGGAAATTGCATGGCACGCCTCCTTGTTACATAATAAATCTATTGTAAATTATTTTGTCTTAATGTTCAACAAGGAACGAAACTTCTTTTTGGTTATTCCATTTTTCATACAGACATGCCAGTTCCTGCCTGACACAGGCCGTTTTTCTCAGCCTTCCCGTCAGGCGCCCGGTTTCTATGCAGGAAAGCTTTACCTGATGGTAAATTGCTGTTCCTTCCTTCAAATAACCCGGAATTTTCTCCGCATACTCCCGGATCTTCTCATTCTGCTGCTCAAACAGCTTCCATTCTGCCTCAAGCTCCTGCCCAAGCCCCCTAAGCTCCTGCAGGGAAACCTCCAGCAGGAAGTCAGGTGCGATCACTTCCCCGAGCCTGCCTTTCGATGCAAGGGCTGCCAGCAGTTCCTTTCCCTTCTCTTGGAAAAGGCTCTCTGCAATAACCGGGATCCCGCAAAAGGCAAAATCCCGCAGATCTCCAAGCGTAAGCTTTTCTCCATTGATTCCTTCTTTCGAGCCTGCCATACATTCCATGAGATGCATCAGTACGCCTGCGCATCCATCCAGGTCTTCAGGCTTTAACTCCATAACCCCCTGGGATAATGCCGCTGCATAATTTCCAAGCTCTCCCCTCTTTTTCACCTCCGGATTTTTGGTCCCCCAAAAGCTTGTAACCGTTTTTCCCTGATCATCATAGGATATCTGTGCAAACATATATTTAATATCATGGTATCCTGCAAAATTGCTTTTTTCTACGGGAGTTTTGATATAGCGGATCTGCTCCTGTCTGATAATAGAATGTCCCAGAACATTTACATAATCATTTTCTCCGCAAATTCCCCATATCCTGCCCCTTCTTTTTTCATATTCCTGACTGCCATATTCCTGCTTCCACCTGCTGATCGCTTTCTGGGAAAATCCCTGTCCATCCACGCTGTAGCACACATCAACAAGCTCCTGCCTCTTAGTTTCCATGGCAACAAACTGCGCTTTATTCCCGCCTTTGGAATGTCCTGTTATGACCACTCTCTGCTCTGCGGAAAGCTCCAGCCTTTCTGCCGCAGCTTCAAAATAGGAAAGCGCCCTTTCCTGCTGGATCGTAGCGCTCTGGGTCATGCCAAGGCCGTTATCCGGCCATTCCCCATCCCCTGTTCCCCGGTAAACCACATAAACCTTTTCTCCATCCGGTGAAACAAAAAAACAGGCTGCCGTACCGCTGTCATATCCCATATTTCCGCTCTGGCAATGGATCGTAAGCTCCCCTACCTGCTCATTTTGAACCGCCTTGGAAAGGATCTGATATTCTCCATAGTGAATGCCTCCCCCTCCGTAATCCTCATGATTTTCCAGATCCTTTATCACATTTTTCAGGCTGGTTCCCTCCCTTGCTTCTCTGTAATCCAGATACATAAAGGTGTCAAGCAGCATACTGATCTCCGCCTCAGAAATCACTTCCATTTTAATCCCCCTGCCTTTCCGAAATCTGTAAGCTTTGGGCCGCTGGCATCTGACTACTTCCCGCCCTTACGCTTCAGCTTCCTGCTCCTGTTTTTGGCATAGGTCCACTCCAGATACTGCAGATTTCCTTTTTCGTCCAGGGAAAACACTGCTTCTGCTGCCGCCTCGCATCCTCTGTAACGATCTCCTATAAAATTATCCCGATCCAGCCTGTCATAAACCTCCCGATCCGTAAGATAGCAGACTGCCCCTCCGATCACATATCCTTTTTCTGTGACCTTATGTAAAAAGGTCTCTACCTGTTCCTCCTTCTGCTTGCTGTCATAGGCCGGATAAAGATAGATCCTGACCATGGAAGCCGGATTTTTCAGGAACGCCTCCGCATCCATATCCGCCGCATAATCCTCCGGGAATACCAGCTCCGGTATTTTATAAAACACCTTACAGACACCAAAAATAGGTCTTGCAAGCTCTTTTATTTCCTGCTCGATCTCATCCCTGCAAAGCACTGCAAGGTAATTGTCCTGAAAGATTTTTCCGTTTTCTGTATAAAGCTCCCTGACCAGCGCAGTTTCCTCCGGTTTTGATCTGCTTCTTACCTTTAACATGGTGTAATTTTTGCCAAATTGTCCATTCCACATTTCGGCCTTTTCAAAATCCTCCCCGTATTTTTGTTTCATATAGGTAAGCATTCCCCTGTCACTCCCTCCCTGTATGCGGCCCCACAAAAGGGCCGCACCAAATAATATAATTAATATGGTTCCCAGCTTTTTATTGAACAATGTTAACATGAAGCCCACTTCCCTGCTCGGTATTGCTGCTTTCTGCCTTTTGATAATGTCCGGCCATCTCCTGCAGATCCGTTACATGCTCCTGCACCATGCGGTACAATTTATCCATATCCGACTGTAAGGACGAAAATCTTCCTCCGTAAGATGCCGCTGCCTCCCCCTGCCAGATACTGCCAAGGCCCTGTACAAGGGACATCATCTCCCCGGTGAGATTTTTCATCTGTCCTCCCTCCACTGCAAATTCTCCTGATGTCTGTATTAATTTTTCCGGTGTTACCTTTAAAATACCTTCCATATACTTTCCTTTCTCTGCTGTCTGCAAAATAGCTTCAAACCTGTTTGTCAATATTTTCTGGCTGCCGCCAGTTCCCTGTTTCTTGCCTCCGCCTGTTCATACCTTGCAGCGATCTCAAGAAGCGCCTGCACATATTGTTCGATCAGCTGATAAAAGGCGTCCATCTGCTGTCTGTCTCTTAAAAACGCCTGATGGAAGGTGTCCCGTGCGGTTCCCTCCCACATACCGCAAAGAGAAGCCTCCTTTTCTGAAAGAGCTGCTGCCTTTGCCTTAAATTGTGCGTTTAACTGTTTTAAATTTCCGGCTTTTTGTCTTAATACCGAAGAGGTTACCTGAAAAAATGCCATATTTTTCTTCCTTTCTGTTTTGAGATTATCGGTAAATGCGTGTTATGGAGATCTGGTAATTTCTTTGCTCCGCCAGATACATTTTTTCTGCCTGCTGCATCAGCTTATCCGCCAGCCCTAATAGTCGATTTATTTCTTCTTCCAGCTCTGTGCATAATTCCACCTCCTTTCTCCTTAACATCTCTGCGCTTTTCCCTTTATAGCACCGTCCCGCCAGAAACAGTTCCCTCTGCTTTTCCAGTCTTTTCTTCATGCAGGCTGCCTCTTTTCTGAGCTCCTGTGCGATCTGCTTTACTTCCTGAAAGCGAATCTCAATCCGTTCCTGTGATAAACTCATTTTTTCTTTCCGCCTCCTCATATTCCCCTGCCAGCTGTACAAGCTTTTCAAGCTGCCATATCAGCTCCTCAAATGCAGACTCCTGCATTCCCTTCAGCCTTTTTTCGATCTCCTTCTGTATTCCTCCTTCAAAGCAGCCCTCCAGATGAGACAGTTCCTTAACCGCTTCCATATACTTTCTTTGGGCCTCCAGCGCTGTCTGCTTCATAACTGCTTCTTTTTCCAGAAGCTTTTCGGTGGTAACCTTTATCTGTTCTCCCATCCTTTTCCCCTTCAAGCTTATTGTTCCGCTACAAGCTGCATACAGCGCTGCTCCACACGGGAAAGCTCCGCTGCGCTTTCCTGTAAAAGCTCCAGCATGCGCCAGCCTTTCTCTACAAGCGCCTGCGCCCTTTGCAGGCACTCATCTGTTTTCCTGCAAAAGACTGCTTCTGCCTGCCCCTGCCAGCCCCCTTCAAGCTCCGCATTCTGCTCCTGCAAAGAAAAAAGCAGATCTTTGCACCGGCTGAAGCTCTCCTGTGCTTTTTCTGTTTTTTGAAGGAAAAGATCTCCCCAAAGCAAAATTTTCTGTTCCTCCATCGCTCCTCCCTTTTAAAGCAGCAAAAGGCTGCTTCCCTGTTTTATCCCCTGAATGCGCAGATTTCTATTTACATCTACAACCTGAAGCTGTGCCGGATCATACAAAAAGAGTCTTTCGCGTTCTGTAAATTCTCTGCCCTCCCTTCTTTCAATCAGCGTAAAAACATCTTCCTTCCATTCTTCCACCGGAAGGTTTTCATCCAGTTCAAACTCATAGTTTTCGTCCAGGATCGGCACCTTTATTTCAATCAATATCATCTTCTACTTCCTCCTTTGGCATTTCAATGATCACTGTGCTGTTTTCTGTTCCCTGTTTCAGGTAAGCAATTCCATCCGGTTCCCTGCCGCTCAGCCTTGTATATCCCAGATCCTCAAATGAAAATATTCTCTGCTGCGCCGCATTTCCCCCTATGTGAAGGCCCCTCTGCCTGCTGCAGACCTGCCAGAACCACTGGTTTCCCGAAAGCTCAAGTTCCTGTGTCCGTTCCACCACAGCAATCACAAATGGTCTTTCCCCTTCTTTTCTCTCCGCACTCCACGCTTCTGAAAACAAAATAGCCTCCCTGATATCCTCCGCCAAAAGAACAAGCTTTTCTTCCGGCTTTGCCAGCAAAATTTTTTCCGTTTGTTTTCCGCCTTCTCCTTGTTTCAGAAACATGCTTTGATAACCGGCTCTTGTAACGCTCTCAGCTAATTGCGCCAGAAGCATTTTTTTCTGGCGTGCTCCTGCTCCTGAGATCAGGAAAACCTGTCCGCTTTCCAGGACAAGGTCTGCAATCCTGCCATTTTGCAGATCATAACCAAGCGGAATACAGCTCTCCCGCCACTCATAATCCTGGCAAAGTCCCTGATATGTTACTTTTTCCGGCACAGTACGGAACCTGGGCGGCAAATCTATTCCTTTTTCCTTCCAGTACATTATTTCTCTCTGTGCAGCCTCTTCTACTACTTCCGAACCTTTTCCCATTGCCCTGCTTTCCTGCGCAAGGGCTGCCTGAAATTCCAGAATTCTGTTTTCTACCCGGCACAGCCCTCTTCCGGGTGTATTTTCCCTTGGCAGCACCGGAATATGATACTGCCGCATAATGTCTCCATAAGAAAAGCAATCGTTCATTTCAAAGCTTAAGGTTGTCCGTATTTTTTCATAAAGCTTTCCCGGCATTTCCGACACGGAAGCCGCTGTGATCAAAAATGTGATCTTTATGCCCGGCCCTTCCCCCGCAAGCTGGATCAGGAATTCCTGCTGTTCCTCCTTAAGCCTCCCGAAAAATCTGCCAAAATTATCTATGCACAAAAAATGTCTTGGCATTTTTAACCCTTTTCCCCGGGCATTTCTCTTTTTTGCCACAAGCTTTTTCAGCTGATAAAAAAAACTGTCATCATTTTTTTTGTGCGCAAGATACCCTGTGCATCCCGGCATTTTTCTAAATGCCGCAAGCTCCTTCCCTCTATCCACAAGCAGGATCTGTTCCTCCCGGGGATCCCTTCCCATGGAAATCTGTAGGAGAAGCAGCGCAAGAAATGTTGTTTTTCCCGTGGCCGGGCCACCGCATAAGGAAAGATGCCCCTGTCTCTGCGGATCATATGTCAGGATCCCCTGTTTCTGATTTTCCGGATCATCATATTTTCCAAGAAACAGTTCTTGTCCTTTCTTTTTCTCCTCTGGCAGCTCTGTCAGATTTATTTTTTCTGGAAGCTCCGGCATCCAGAGCTTCTTTGCCCTTTTCTTTCCCTCTTCCTCGGCAATCCTTCCTATGTACCTTAAGACCGCTTCCAGTTGGGTTTCTCTTCCCTTTTCTTTTTCCTCATGAAGGGAGATCCTTTTCCCTGTATGATCCAGCAAAAACACCCTGGGCTCTCCTTTTTTCCTTCCGCTGTACGCCTCTCCCAGATACCCTGCCTGGAAAAGCTCGTAAAAGGTTCCTCCGCCAATCTGAAAACAGCACTGACCGGGATTGGTTAAAAACGCTGCATCTGCGCTGTGCAGAACATCCATACTGTCCTGCTTATCCTGTACCCGCAGGCAAAGTCTGAATCTGGCATTGCTCCAGATCCTGTCATCCACTGTGCCGGCAGGCTTCTGGGTCGCCAGGATCAAATGCACCCCAAGGCTTCTTCCAACCTGTGACAGGGAAATGATCTCCTGCATGAATTCCGGCTCCTCCTTTTTTAATTCTGCAAATTCATCTATTACCAGCAGTAAATGGGGCATAGGCTCCCTGTCCGCTTTTAATCTGTACTGTTCCATATAGGCATTAATATGATTGACCTGATACTTTGCTAATAGCGCCTGTCTTCTTTTATTTTCGCTTTTAATTGCAGACATCGCCCTTGCCATCTGTCTCCCCGAAAGATTCGAGACCACACCGGCACAGTGGGGCAGCTCCATCAGCATATTGCCGGTTCCTCCCCCCTTATAATCAATCATGAAGAAGTTGATTTCTTCCGGCCCAAAATTAACTGCCAGCGACATAAGATAGGTCTGCAAAAGCTCGCTTTTCCCTGAACCGGTAGTTCCTGCAATCAGTCCGTGGGGGCCGTGAAATTTCTCATGTACGTCCAGAAAGCAGCTTTCCTCTCCCTGCCCGATCCCTATGGGAACCTTCATTCTGACCTCCGGCCTGCCCTGCCGCCACCTTGCCCTGCAGTCCAGCTCCTCCACAAGCTCACAGCCATACATTTGCAGAAATGTTACCTGCTCCGGCATATTTTTCCTTATCGCATTTTCCCTTACCAGACAGCCGCTGATGCCTCTTGCATAGCTTTCTGCTTTTCCTGCCTCTACGCGTTCCAGTTGCGCCTCCATGATCTGATACCCGTTTCCCTTTTTCAGGCAGATCTCCTTTTCTTTCACCAGACAGCCACAGTTTACCGGCACCGCAGCATTTTCACTTACTGCAAAAATGGTGCTTACCGGGTATTCTCCGGCGCACTCTGTGATCTGCCCATGAAGCTGCTCTCCCCTTATCAGTTCCTCGTTCAATAAGAAAAAAAGATACCATGGTGTCCCATTTTCCCTGTTCCCCCTGCTGTTCTCCAGCAATCTGCTCAAATCCGGTATGATCGCAGCCGCTTCCCCTTCATCCCCCGCCAGGTAGCGCATTTGTCTGTCCCCGGACCAGCTATGTGGAAGCCACCTGATACATTCCACGATCTTTTCCTGCCAGGCTGCCTGCTTTTGATAAAAGCAGACCACCTTTACCTCTGTATAACAGGCGCATGCAGCAATCTGTATCAATAACTGTATCACTGCCTCCCACTGTCCTTTTCCAGTCTCGTTCAGCAGAAACGCAACCTGACCCGTTTCCTTCAAATCCACCAAAGCAGGAACCTGTTCCATAAACTGAAAACGTTCCTTCAGCTGTTTTGCCTCTTCCACAAGTGGATTTTTTACAATACTTTTTTGCTCCCCCGACAGCTTGATCTCAAAGGGAAACTTCCGTCTTCCAACTCCCAGTCTGAAGGAGAGAAAATCTGCCTGTCCCGCATACCGGTTCCACCTTACCTGATAGCTGCCCTTTTCTCTCTGCATCATTTCCTCAGCACTGCAGTATTTTTTCAAAAGAAGCTGTCTGCATTCTGTTTCCCTATTCAAAAGCTCTTCTCTTTTCTGATCCAGATATTGTAGATACTGAGCTCTTTTCTCCTGTATCTCCCTGCCAAAAAGCCGCTTCTGATACCAAAAGCTAAAGCCTGCCATCAGCAGCATCATTCCTGCACTGGTAATGCTCATCATGAAGGACATCAGATAAAATTGTCCTCCATAACCCATTTTTTTCGTCATAAGGGTCATCATCACCATAGGAAGCAGCATGGCAAAAGACGGCCCTATATTCAGCAGAAGGGATTGCTTCTGTTCCCTTCCTTCCGGCTCCGGCAGTAAAATTTCCACTTCTCCCTGAAGGAGCAGCCCTTCTTCTTCCTGCCCCCGCTCTACCCATTCTTCCTCCCCGGCTGCTGAAGGCTTCCTGCTGCTTTCCCTTAAAGTGCCTTTGGGCTTGTCATCTGCCTGCCTTGCCGTTCTGAAAACCCCTTCATAAGACAGACATATCAGGATTTTTTCAAGAAATAATATATGTAACCCATAAACGTCAATTACGTCTCCTTTCTTTAAGGTTGTTTTTTCTCCTATGGAAGTTTGGTTTACATAAATCCCCTCTCCTGTCGGCCAGAGAACATACTCTCTTCCCTCCTTGAAAATGCAGGCATGCTCTTTTTTCACAAAGGTAAAGCATTGATAGTAAATTTCATTTCTATGCGCATCTCCGATTTTATAAATCTGGTCTGCGGAAAGCTCAACACATGTGCTTCGCCCTATCTCCTCTTCCCTGCGGCATAAGATGACGATCAGTGTTTCCTGCCTCGAAGTACGAAAGTACAGAGGGTGATCCTCCTTTAACAGCTCCTGTCCAAGAAAAACCTCCTCCTTTCTTTTGTACACAGTCAGTTTTTCCTCCTTTTCCAGACCGCTTTCCCACGGCGAAAGGCAGATTTCATATTTTTCTCCTGTATGGAACAATACTTTTTTTCGCAGACAGGCCTTCTTCGTAAAAAGAAGCAAACGCCTGCTGCATTCCTTTTCTCTTTGTACACTCAATAAGGGAACCTCCTGAAAACATCCTAGAAATAAAAGAAATAATTATATCCAAAGACAGATATGTCATAAATGACAATCAAAGAATTTCACATTATAAACTGACTGTTTTGTTTGGAAAATAAATGATCTTGCTCCTTACCGGGTGGAGCTTTAAGAAATTCACAGAATTTGATTTCAGATTTCAGAAATTATGTGAAAGTGATATCACAATATCAGACCCGCCTTCTGTTGTCAACCTTTTTTATCAAAAATAATTTTACAGATTTCCGAGAACAGCAGATCCTTACAAATTGCACAATGGCCTTTGTTCCGCACAGTTGCGGCATTTAGGAATGTATCATCCTATTTCAGATCCGAAAATGGCCCGAAATTTCGTCATATTTCCAACTTGCTTTTTCTTCTTTCCTTGCATATAGTTTAAATTATTCAAGAACCATCTTAAATTCTTTTTCTTTCCCTACAGCGCCACATCCAGTATCATCATCAAAACAAAGCCTGCCATGAAGCCCACCGTCCCAATTACGCTTTCTCTGTCTTCCTTTGCCTGTGGAATCAGTTCTTCCACGATCACATAGATCATTGCCCCCGCAGCAAAGGCCAATATCCAGGACATGTAAAGGCCGCTTCCGGCTGCAAACAATGTGATGCCAACGCCAAAAACAGGCTCCACAATGCCGGAGAGACTTCCGTAAAGAAATGCCCTTCTCCTGCCTATACCCTCTTGTCTTAGGGGCAGGGATATGGCAGCCCCTTCCGGGAAATTCTGAATTCCAATTCCAAATGCAAGCGCCCAGGCCGCCGCATAAAGGGCCGGTTCCATGGGATTATCTGCTGCCATGGCAAAAGCAAGGCCAACAGCCATTCCCTCTGGAATATTATGGAACGTTACTGCTGAAAGCAATAAGAAATTTTCCTGAAGCAATTCTTGTTTTTCATTTTTTTCTATCTTTTTGCTGCGCAGTCTCCGTACAAGGATATCCAGTCCAAATAGAAAAAGGCCTCCAAGCAGGAAGCCTCCGGCTGCAGGAAGCCAGCCAATTTTTCCGGCCTCCTGCGCACCCTCTATTGCAGGGATCAGTAAAGACCACAGGGAAGCCGCTAGCATAACACCAGCAGCAAATCCCAGGAACGCTCTCTGCAACTTTTGTTCAATTTCTCTTTTAATAAAAAATACAATACTTGCCCCAAGGGTAGTCATCAAAAATGTAAAGCCGGTCCCCATAGCTGCAAAGAGCAAGGTCTCTTTCATTTCAGTGCTCCTTTTTCTGCGCTGCACCTGCGGTGCTTTTTCTATTTTTACTGTACGCAGTTTTAAAAGGATCTGTGCCTGTCAGAACACCTTATCTCTGCACTCTTCCGGAGCCGTCCCCGCCTGCCAGCTTTTTCACTTCCTCTACGGAAACCTGGTTAAAGTCCCCTTCAATGCTGTGCTTTAAGCAGCTTGCCGCTACCGCAAACTCTAT
>Ga0129315_1000174_pt1 | contig 70621 bp, 57 predicted proteins | sample Cm827metagenome_FD_94432 | JGI IMG/M metagenome (GOLD analysis project Ga0129315, IMG submission 94432) | Eastern black-and-white colobus group fecal microbial communities from Wisconsin, USA - Cm827 metagenome | ecosystem: Host-associated > Mammals > Digestive system > Large intestine > Fecal... | reverse complement strand
GGTAAGAGAGTCGGGACCGGGAGAACGGTTTGAGGATATTCTGGAACTGTATATCATATATATTTCGGAATTTGACTTTCTTAAAGGAGGACTTACCACCTATCATATCGATAAGGTGATCCGTGAAAACGGAGAGATAGTGGACGATGGTCTGCATGAGATCTTTGTCAATACGGCCGTGGATGATGGAAGCAGCATAGCAGGACTGATGTCCTGCTTTACCAGAAAAGAAGTAACAAACCGGGAGTTCCCGGCAGTGACCAGAAGATTTCAGGAGTTAAAGAGCGAGGGAGGTGCAGGCGCTGTGTGTGAGATTATGGAGAGGTATTTGAAAGAAGCGAAGCAGGAAGGAAAAGTAGAGGCACAGAAAGCCGAAAGGATTAAGGCGGTACAAAAATTGATTGTCAAAGGATGCGATAGAGAATTCATTTTGGAACTTGATTATTCCCCGGAAGAATATCAGGAAGCGGAAGCCCTTTTGTCAGTTACCATATAAAGAAAACAAGCAATCCCCAAAGGCAATGTACCTTTGGGGATTGTTTTTAATGAAGGGATACTGAGCACAGCTGCCGCCTTTTGCACTTACGAAGCTTTCGTAATGGTGCGCATGCTGTCTGCGCCGACGGATGCCTGTCCGAGCCTCTCCAGAGGCGAGTTTGGCAGGAGCCGGCGCAAAAGAGGCGCATGCAAGCCATAGAAAGCGCAGTGTGTCAAGGGCGGCAGCTGTGTCAGCTTTTATGCAAAATTCTGAGATAACACAGTAAAATCTCAAAATAGCATTTGACAATCCCTAACGGCTAGACTAAACTAACCTCTAGGAGGAGATATTATGTTTTTAGAGATAAATGGAATTAAAAAAAGCTTTGGAGAAGGCGACAGCCTTGTAGAGGTTTTAAAGGGAATTGATCTTTCCGTAGAGAAAGGAGAGTTCTGTGTGCTGCTCGGGCCCTCCGGTTCCGGAAAATCCACGCTGCTCAATATCATAGGCGGCATTGACCGGGCAGATGCAGGAAGCATCACCATAAATGGGGAAAAAACGGAGGATATGAATGAGAAACGGCTGACTGCCTACAGAAGAAAACACCTGGGCTATATATTCCAGATGTACAATCTGATCCCCAATCTTACGGTGCAGGAAAACATTGAAGTGGGAGCATATCTGAGCGATCATCCGCTTGATGTGGAGGAACTGATCGAAACACTGGAGCTTACAAAGCATCGCAGGAAACTGCCCAATCAGCTTTCGGGAGGACAGCAGCAGCGTTGCGCCATTGGCAGGGCGATCGTTAAAAATCCGGATATTCTTTTGTGTGACGAGCCTACAGGAGCGCTGGATTATAACACATCCAAGGAGATCTTAAAGCTGATTGAAACGGTGAACCGGAAATATGGAAATACCGTTATCATGGTTACCCACAATGATGCGATTAAAAATATGGCAGACCGGGTGGTTAAGCTCAGGGACGGACAGATCCGTAAAAACTATATTAACGAAGAAAAGATAAAAGCCGAGGATCTCGACTGGTAAGGAGGAAGCTTATGAGAAATCCATTATCAAAGCGCCTGCCGCGGGAAATAAAGGGAGATCTCGGAAAATATCTGGTGATCTTTTTCCTGATGATTCTTTCGATCGGTTTTATCTCCGGTTTTCTTGTGGCAGATAACAGTATGCTGAAAGCCTATCAAGATGGATTTTCAAAATACAATATTGAAAATGGCCACTTTGTGACAGAGCATAAGATGAACCATGCGCAGAAAAAAGCTATTGAAAAAGAGGGCGTAACGCTTTACGAGCAGTTTTATGCAGAGAAGGAAACCGATTTTGGCGCTACGATCAGAATTTACGCAGACCGTACACAGGTCAATACCGTCTGCCTGATGGATGGGACGCTGCCCCTTGCAGAAGATGAAATTGCGGTTGACAGAATGTTTGCTGATAACCACGAGCTGCAGGTGGGAGACCAGCTTACGGCAGGCGGTAGAAGTTACCGTATTACAGGACTTGTGGCGCTGCCGGATTATAGTTGTCTTTTTGAAAAAAACAGCGACTCCATGTTTGATGCGGTTCTGTTTGGCGTAGGGATCGTGTCGGAACAGGGACTTAAAAGCTTTGACAGCAAAGAGCTTTATCAGTGCTATGCCTGGAAATATGAAACAGAGCCTTCCACGGAAGCAGAAGAAAAGAAGGCAGCAGAGGAACTGATGAAAGCAATCAACAAGGAAGTAGCCCTGAAGGACTTTGTTCCCAGGTATGAAAATCAGGCGATCTGCTTTACCGGGGAGGATATGGGCAGTGACAGGGCAATGGTCGCAATCCTTCTTTATATGGTGATCGCAATTCTGGCCTTTGTTTTTGCGATTACCACAGCCAATACCATAGAAAAGGAAGCCAATGTGATCGGAACTCTCCGGGCCAGTGGCTATACCAGGGGAGAACTGGTACGGCATTATATGGCAATGCCCTGTATCATTACGGTGATCAGTGCGCTGATCGGCAATGTGCTTGGATATACGGTTATGAAAAAGATCTGTGCAGCTATGTATTATCACAGCTATAGCCTGCCTACCTACGAAACGGTATGGAATGCAGATGCTTTTCTTTCCACCACAGTGGTTCCGGTTATCCTGATGCTTCTGATCAATTTCCTTATTTTGCACAGACAGATGAAGCTGAGTCCTCTTCAGTTTTTGAGAAGGGACCTGAGCAGAAAGAAAAATAAAAGGGCAATTTACCTGAGTCCTTTGATAAAATTCTTTTCCCGTTTCCGGATCAGGGTCATTTTTCAGAATATGGCAAACTATGTGATGATGCTGATCGGGATCCAGTTCGCTTATGTGCTTCTTCTGTTTGGACTGGTCATGCAGCCTATCATGGAGCATTACCAGGAGCAGATCACAGACAGCATGCTGGCAAAATATCAGTACCTGCTGAATATGCCTTTGTCTGAGATGGACGAGGATCATAAGCTGCGGAGCATGCTGGCCATGCTGCAATTTGAGCAGAAGGTAGAAACCAAGAACAAGGATGCGGAAAAGTTCAGCGCCTATACTCTTCGGACAACAGATGAAGCCTATATGCTGGAGGATATCCTGTTTTACGGGATTGAACACCGCAGTAGCTATCTTCCCCTGGAGCTTTCAGAGGAGGATGTGTATGTATCTTCTGCTTATGCAGATAAATACGGGCTGAAGGCCGGAGATCAGATTACCTTAAAGGAAAAATATGAGGATAAAAGCTATACCTTTACGGTGACGGGGATTTACCCCTATGATGCGGGGCTGAATGTTTTTATGACGAGAGAGCACCTCAATGAGGTGTTTGATCTGGGAGAGGGAATGTTCGGAGGATATTTCTGCAACAGCGAGATCACAGATATAGAGGAGGAATATATCAGCACGGTAATCGATCTGGATGCGCTGACAAAGGTCAGCAGACAGCTAGAGCTTTCCATGGGACAGATGATGTGGCTGATGTGTGCCTTTGCAGTGATCATCTTTCTGATCCTGGTGTATCTGCTCAGCAAGATCATTATTGAGAAAAATGCCCAGTCCATTTCCATGACCAAGATCCTGGGGTATTCCAGGGGAGAAATTGCAAGGCTGTATATCCTGCCTACCTCCGTTGTGGTGATCCTCTGCATGCTCATTTGTATTCCCATAACCAACTGGGAGATCGGGATCATCTGGAGGATTATGATACAGACGATGATGACAGGCTGGCTGCCCTATTGGACGCCTGATGGAGTTTATGCCCAGATGTTTTTGACAGGATTTTTCTGTTATCTGATCGTGGCAGTGTTAGAGCTTCGCAGGATCAAAAAGGTGCCCATGGATATGGCATTAAAGAACGTAGAGTAAGGAGGCAGAAGGATGATCGCAAGGAAATTAAAATATAAAATAGTGAATCTGGCCGTTATTGCAGTGTTTATCAGCGTTGTGGCTGTTACCGGCTGCCAGAATACACAAAAGGGAAATGAGCAGGAGAACGGGAAGGTAAAGGAAACAGAACAGAGGGATCAGGAGGAGCAGGAAGAACAGGTTTACGAATATCATGAAAGCGGCATGGAAAACGATAAGGAGGAATCTGTTTATATTCTGGCAGATCATGCCGGCTCTCCTACGGAGATCACGGTTACCACAGCGCTTAAAAACCCGGGAAAGGATCAGAAGATTACCGACGTTACCACGCTGACGCAGCTTACCAATAAAGAGGGAGATGAAGAGGTGACAAGCCTTGGAAGCAACCGATATGAATGGGAAAACCACGGTGAGGATATTCATTATGAAGGAACGGCAGATCCGGGAACTCTTCTTCCGGTAAGCGTAAAGCTGACCTATTATCTGGACGGACAGGAGGTCTCGGCAGATCAGCTTGCCGGTGCAACCGGCCGGATCAGGATCCGGATGGAGTATGAAAACCATACCGGCGAAGGGGAAAATTTCACTCCCTTTGTGGTGGTAAGCGGAATGATGCTTTCGGGAGAATGCGCAAAGCATGTTACCGTGGAAAACGGAGAAGCAAAATATATGGATGGGGATTATCTTGTCTACGGATTTTTCCTTCCGGGAGTAAAGGAAGCCCTTGATCTTGATCATATGAGCCTGTTTGACGAAGAGGACATGGAACTGGATTCTTATATGGAGGTATCCTTTGATGCCACAGATTTTGAACTGGATTTTACGGCAACGCTGTATTCCAATGGGATGACAGAGAAGGATCAGTTTGAGGACATCACGAACCGGCTGGAGGAAATGGCAGATCAATATGGAGATGCGTCAGAACAGACAACGGAGTTAAAGGAAAAGATCGGAAAGCTTCGGGACGGTGGAAAAAGCCTCAGAGAGGGGGCAGATACTTTAAGCCAGGGACTGGAAGCTCTTGATACCACGCTCTCGCAGCTTGCGGCTGCAGATCCCAGGCTTGCGGAGGTGGCGCAGGCTGTTTCACAGCTTTCGGAAGAAAGCAAAAGCCTGACGCAGGGCGTAAACGCCTATACCAAGGGAGTGGAAAAAGCCTGTGACAGTCTGGACGGAACAGAGGAAGATGCTGACAAGGAAGACGACAGCTACGAGACAAAGGAGAACGAACTGAGAAAGCTTTCAGAGCGTCTGAAAGCAATGCAGAGCGCGGATGAGCTTTATACCAGCTTTGGAGGTCTGGAAGAAGGAAAAACGGGAAGCGTATCCTTTATCCTGGAGACTGAGGAGATCAGGTAGGCATAAAAAGCATCTTTCCTAAATGGCAAACAGATGGTATAATAATACAATTAAAAGGAAAGGCGTGAGAGCGAATATGAGCGGAGTAATAAAAGTGCTAACCGGAATATTAGGGGTCCTTGCAGTGATAGCCTGTCTGGCTACAGTAGGGATCATTGGCTATTCACTTACAGGCGCAGGAAATAAAGAAACGACCAAAAACACAGATAACCAGACCACAGAGCAGCAGGTAACGGCAGTTCCCACCACTGCTCCCACGACTGATCCGGGTCAGAATACGGAGCCGACCATAGCGCCTACAAGCATACCGGCTGCCGCAGACGGACATGTCCATGACTATAAGCAAACGGTGGAAAAGAAAGCAACCTGCTACAGCGCAGGAAAGATCAAATATGTCTGCGAGTGCGGGGACGAATATTATGTAGATATTATGTCAACCGGACATGTGGCGGATGATTGGGAAGTGGTAACCAAACCTACGGCAGATAAGGACGGTCTTCGGGTTAAAAAATGTATCTACTGCGATGAGATCGTAGCGCAGGAGGTAATCCCCTATGGGACAAGCTCTTCCACTGACGGTTCTTCGGATAGCACAGGGGATACCACAAATCAGAAGCATGTGCATCAGTATACAGCAGAAACGGTAAGAGAGCCCTCCTGTATTTTGGCAGGACTGAGAAAATATACCTGCAGCTGCGGCAGCTTTTATACAGAAATGATTCCGGCGCCCGGACATGTGGCAACGGACTGGACGGTAGCGGAGGAGCCTACAAGCACCCAGATGGGGACGGAACAGAGAACCTGTAAGGTATGCGGCGTGGTACTGGATTCAAGACCTCTGAACAAGGTATCGGCAAGTCCGGCAGCATCTGCGCAGGCCAGCGCATCGGCCCAGCCTTCGGCTACTGCACAGGCAAGCGCCCAGCCTTCTGCCAGCGCATCGGCTCAGCCTACGGCATCTGCGTCTTCCTCGGCTTCGGCAGCGCCCTCAGCTTCAGCACATGTACATCAATATACTTCCTATGTGCTTAAGGAAGCAAACTGCACAGAAAAGGGCATTATTTCTTATGTCTGTGCCTGCGGCAGCAGCTATGCGGATAATCTGGAGCTTGATCCGAACAGACACAGCTACCGTTCTGTGGTGATACCGGCTACACAGACTACGCAGGGCTACACCATATATACCTGTATCAGATGTAATTACAGCTATTTTGATAATTTTACTCCTGCACTGGGAGTGGGAAACTAGAATAATCTGCGTCCCTCCTGCATATAAAATCTTAGAAGCAGGAGGGACGAGTATGTATACAAGGCAAAGCGGTGCGGAAGTGATCAAGGCACTGGAAGGAAATCAGGAAAACGGACTTTCTTCCATCCAGGTGGAAGTACGAAGAGAAAAATATGGCCCTAACAGGCTGAAAGAACGAAAGGAAAAGGGAGCCCTGCAGCTCTTTTTAGAACAGCTGCAGGACCCCCTTATTTATATTCTTATGGCGGCGATCGCCATTTCTCTGTTCCTGGGGGAAGTAGGGGACGCCGGAATCATTGCGGCAGTGATCCTGCTAAATGGGATTGTAGGCGTGATACAGGAGGATAAGGCCAGAAAGGCCATTGAAGCCCTGACCCGGCTTTCCAGTCCCAGGGCTCTTGTGCTGCGGGGAGGGAAAGAGCAGGAGATCCCAAGCGACCAGCTTGTTCCAGGAGATCTGGTGTTTCTGGAAGCAGGAAGGCAGGTGCCGGCAGATCTGCGGCTTTTAAATGCCGTGAATTTAAAGATAGAAGAGTCGGCCCTGACCGGAGAGTCTGTTCCGGTGGAAAAGCAGACGCTTCCCCTCATGGAGGAGGGGAGCATTGGAGACCAGACCAACATGGCCTTTATGTCCACCATGGTTACCAGCGGACGGGGAGAAGGTATTGTAACTGCAACCGGAATGGAAACGGAGATCGGCAGGATTGCAGGGATGATCGGAAGAGAAAAGGGAGAATTGACCCCGCTTCAGAAGAGACTGGCAGAGCTTGGAAAGCTGCTCAGCATTCTTTCCGTGGGCATCTGCGTTTTTTTGTTTCTGGTGGCAGTCCTTCAGAAAAGAGATGTAGGGGACATGCTCCTTACGGCAATTTCCCTTGCGGTAGCAGCTGTGCCGGAAGGGCTTGCGGCAATCGTAACGATCGTTTTGGCGCTGAGCGTGTCCCGGATGGTAAAGGTGGGAACCATCGTAAGAAGATTGCCCTCGGTGGAGACCCTGGGCGCAGTCGATGTGGTCTGTTCGGACAAGACCGGCACACTGACCAGAAATCAAATGACCGTAAAGGAGTGTTATGTAAACGGGACGACGGTTCCGGCAGAAAACCTTCTCTCTGCAGATCCGGATCTGTTTTTGAAAGGCTGTGTGCTCTGCAATGATGCCCAGATCGGTGAAAGCAGGCTGGGAGATCCTACAGAGCTTGCACTTCTGGATCTGGCAGCGGAGCTTGGATATGACAAGCAGACCCTGAACAGGGAATATAAAAGGATCGGGGAGCTGCCCTTTGACTCTGAGAGGAAGAGAATGACCACCATCCATGCAAGGGAGGGGGAACAGCTCGCCTTTGTGAAGGGAGCGGCAGATGAGATCATAGAGCTGTGCCGTGAAGAAAGGATCAGGGGCAAAGAAATTTCCTTTTCCCAGGGAGCTAAAAAGAAGGCCAGACAGACGGCAGAGAAAATGGCGGGAAAAGCCTTTCGGGTGCTGGCCGTTGCCATGAAGAAAAAAGGAAACCTTAAGGAAGAAAAGGAACTGATCTTTCTGGGACTTGTGGGTATGATTGATCCCCCGAGAAAAGAAGCGGCAGCAGCGGTAGAAAGCTTTAAAAGGGCAGGCGTGGATACGGTAATGATCACGGGAGATCATGTGGATACGGCCTTTTCCATTGCAAAGGAGCTGGGGATCACAGAGGATAAAAATGCCTGCATGACAGGACAGGAGCTTGAAAAAATGCCAAGGGAGGAACTGGCGCAAAGGGCAGCAGGGATCCGGGTCTTTGCAAGAGTGTCGCCGGAGCATAAGGTCAGGATCGTGGAAGCCTTGCAAAGCAGTGGCAGAACCGTGGCCATGACGGGAGATGGGATTAATGACGCCCCTTCCCTGAAGGCGGCGGATGTGGGGATCGCCATGGGAAAAGGGGGGACGGATGTTGCCAGAAATGCGGCGGATCTGGTGCTTACAGACGACAATTTTGCAACCATTGAAAAGGCTATGCGTGAGGGCAGGGGGATCTACGAAAATATCCGCAAGACCATTCTGTTTCTGCTTTCTTCCAATTTTGGAGAGATCATTACCATGCTGGCGGCGATTCTGGCAGGGTTTCCTACTCCGTTAAAGGCCAGCCATATTCTGTGGATCAACCTGATCACAGATTCCCTTCCGGCGCTTGCCCTTGGAGTAGACAAAAATAATGGGGAGGAACTGATGAAGGAGCCTCCCAGAAAAAGCACGGACAGTCTGTTTTCTCATGGAGGACTTTCCTGTATGCTGTGCTTTGGGGTGGTGATCGGAGCTATCAGCCTGTTGGCCTTTCTGGCAGTGCCTTACCAGGTCTTGTGCCAGGAGGGGCTGCCGGTCACTATTGCCAATCTGGAAAAGATCTTACAGCTGGAGGGCGTTTTAAGCCGGGCACAGACCCATGCCTTTACCGTGCTTGGCATGAGCCAGCTTGTGCATGCGGTAGGAATGAGAGATGTGAACTGTTCTGTTTTCCGGATGAAGCATTTAGATAATCCTTATATGCTTCTTGCTCTTTCTCTGGGGATGGCCCTTCAGCTTCTGGTAACAGAGATCCCTTATTTTGTGGAGCTGTTTGGCACCAGAAGACTGTCACTTGCGGAATGGGGAAGGCTGGGGCTTTTGTGTCTGATGCCGCTTGCGCTTCATGAGCTTTTGGTGCTGTCCAGATTTCTTGGGGAAAGGCAGGAAGCGCAGGGAGAGGCGCTAAAACAGGCGGAGAAAGGCCAGGATAAGGAGAATGAGGCCGCCCAGAAAAGAGAAGCGGCGGGGGAGCCTTGAAGCCAGAAGCCGCCCAAGGGAAAGACCCGCCAAAATAGCGGCAAGGTGGATCAGGCCGGTCAAGACAAAAAGGAGAAGAGGAGAAAAGCCATTTGCTCCCGTACAGATTCCGGCTGAAATGTTGTCAATGGAAAGAGCAAGCCCTAAAAGAAGGGCTTCTCTGGCAGAGAGAACCTCCCGCCTGGTCTGATTGACCCTGTGGGCAATGCTGCTTGGAGCGCAGACGGCTTTTCCGGCATCATAAAATTTGTAAAGGGCAAGAAGGAGCAGCACTGCAAAAGAGATGAGCTTTGTTCCGGCAGGGGGGAAGAGACCAAGGAAACGATCTCCGGCAGCAAGGGAAAGGGTCAGAACGCCGGCAGAGACCAGGGCAAGGAGAAGAAGGGAAAAAGGGGAGACCCTGACCTTTTCGGTTCCATAAGAAAGTCCCGCCGCAAAGGCGTCTAAGGACAGGATCGTAAGCAGCAGGAGAAAAAGAGGAAAGGACATGACAGCAATTACCTATCTTATCATTTGCTATATCCTATTCAATTATGGTATAATTTGACTGCAATCTTTTTATTTTTTTGTCTTTTTTTGTAGAAAAGAATAGGGAGGGACTACATGAAGCTGATCTTTGTGGGAGCTGATCATGAGGTGACAGGAAGCTGTCACTATTTAAGTGCCTGCGGGAAAAACATTCTGGTGGATTACGGAATGGAGCAGGGAGTGAATGTGTATGAAAATATTGAATTACCGGTACAGGAATCCTGTATTGATTATGTGCTTTTGACCCATGCTCATGTGGATCATTCAGGTATGATCCCAAGGCTGATGGCAAGAGGCTTTCATGGGCAGATCCTGAACACGGAGGCTACTGCTGATCTGTGCAGCATTATGCTCAGAGACTGTGCCCACATCCAGATGCAGGAGGCGGAGTGGAAGAGCCGGAAGGCCAAGAGAAGCAAAAACGTGGAGCTTCATGAGCCTGTATATACCATGGAGGATGCAGATGCCGCCATTAAACGGCTGGTGCCCTGCAGCTACGGGAAAGAAATAGAACTGTGTGAGGGGTTAAAGATCCGGTTTACGGATGTGGGACATCTTCTGGGATCTGCCAGCATTGAAGTCTGGGCAACGGAAGAAGGAACCACCCGGAAGATCGTTTTTTCAGGGGACATCGGAAACAAAAACCAGCCCCTGATCAAGGATCCCCAAAAGACGGCATCCGCAGACTATGTAGTCATGGAATCTACCTATGGAGACAGACTTCATGGGGAGAAAAGGCCGGATTATATCGGAGAGCTTACCAGGATCCTGCAGGAGACCTTTGACCGCGGCGGGAATGTGGTCATCCCCTCCTTTGCAGTGGGAAGAACCCAGGAGATCCTTTATTTCCTTCGGACGATTAAGGAGAAGCAGCTTGTAAAGAGACATGAGGATTTCCCGGTATATGTGGACAGTCCCATGGCTGTGGAGGCCACAGGGGTTTTCCACAAGAACGAAAGCAGCTGCTTTGACGAAGAGGCGCTGACCCTGGTCAATCAGGGGATCAATCCCATTTCCTTCAGGGGACTGCGTCTTTCCATCACCAGCGATGAATCCAAGGCGATCAACTTTGAAAATACACCCAAGGTGATCATTTCCGCCTCAGGCATGTGCGAGGCAGGAAGGATCCGCCATCATTTAAAGCATAATCTGTGGAGGCCGGAGTGTACCATTTTGTTTGTGGGCTACCAGGCAGTAGGAACCCTGGGGCGTTACCTGGTGGAGGGAGCAAAGGAAGTAAAGCTCTTTGGAGAGAGCATTGATGTACGGGCAAGTATTATGACCCTGGAAGGGCTCTCCGGGCATGCAGATAAAAACGGACTTATTGAGTGGATCGAAGGATTTGAACAAAAGCCCAGAAAGGTCTTTGTGGTTCATGGAGAGGATCAGGTCTGTACTTCTTTTGCAGAGTGTCTGCAGGTAGAACATGGGATCAAGGCTTATGCTCCTTACAGCGGCACAGTCTTTAATCTTCTTTCCGGAAAACTGGAATATGAAGCGCTGCCTATCCCTGTAAAGAAAAAGACCAAGGCAGCCTCCGATGTATTTGGCAGACTGGTGGCAGCAGGACAGAGGCTTGTTGCGCTGATCCAGAAGAAAGAAGGCGAGGCAAATAAGGATCTGGCAAAATTTGCAGATCAGATCAATTCCCTGTGTGATAAATGGCAGTAAACCTAGAATAATTTACAAAAAGCGCCGCAGAGCATAGCAGGGAGAAAGGACGCAGGCGCGGCCTTGCGGGCTGTTATGGGCGCTTTGGAATGGAGAGAAAATGAGCCTGGCAGATGAGATCTTTATCAAAATGTGCAGGGATATTTTGGAGAATGGAACCAGTACAGAGGGAGAAAAGGTCCGTCCCCACTGGGAGGATGGAACTCCTGCTTATACCATTAAGAAATTCGGAGTGGTCAACCGGTATGACCTTTCAAAGGAATTTCCCATTATGACCCTGCGAAGGACGGCGCTTAAAAGCGCCACAGACGAAATGCTGTGGATCTGGCAGCAGAAGTCCAATAATATCCATGATCTTCACAGTCATATCTGGGATGAATGGGCAGATGAGGACGGTTCCATAGGAAAGGCATATGGTTATCAGCTTGGAGTGAAGCATCAGTATAAAGAAGGGATGATGGATCAGGTAGACAGAGTGATCTATGACCTGAAAAACAATCCTTTCAGCAGACGGATCATGACCAATATTTATGTGCATCAGGATCTTCATGAAATGAATTTATACCCCTGCGCTTACAGCATGACCTTTAATGTGACACAGAAGAAGGGGGAGGAAAAGCTGACCTTAAATGCGATTTTAAATCAGCGCTCCCAGGATGTGCTGGCGGCAAATAACTGGAATGTGGTACAATATGCTGTGCTGGTGCATATGCTGGCGCAGGTCTGCGGCATGCAGGCAGGGGAGCTTGTGCATGTGATCGCAGACGCCCATATTTATGACAGGCATATTCCGATCATCAAGGAACTGATCGAAAGAACACCCTATCCGGCGCCTAAGTTTACCTTAAATCCGGAGGTGAAGGACTTCTATCAGTTTACAAGGAATGACGTCAGTCTGGAACATTATAAAACAGGGGAGCAGATTCAGAATATTCCCATTGCGATCTGAAAATGCTTCCGGCGGAGGAAACCATGAATTTAATTGTTGCAGTAGATGAAAACTGGGCCATCGGCTATCAAAATGAGCTTTTGGTCAGCATTCCGGCGGATCATAAATTTTTCCGTCAGGAAACAACCGGAAAGGTAGTGGTGCTTGGAAGAAAAACATTAGAGACCTTTCCCCAGGGGCTGCCCTTAAAAAACAGAACAAACATTATTATGTCAACCAATCCCGGGTATCGGGTGAAGGATGCCACTGTAGTGCACAGCACGCAGGAGCTGCTTACAGAGCTGAAAAAATATAAGGATGACGAGATTTATGTGGTAGGAGGCGCCAGCGTTTATCGGGAGCTTCTGCCATATTGTAATGTGGCGCATGTGACCAAAATAGATCATGCTTATCATGCAGACGCTTATTTCCCGGATCTGGACAAGCTGCCGGAATGGAGAGTAACAGCGGAAAGCGAAGAACAGACCTATTTTGACATAACCTATCATTTTCTAAAGTACGAAAGGGCGGATCAGACATGATGAAAAAGCAGATCGGAATTTTTCTCCTGACAGCAGGAATGCTTGCAGGACTTGTGGGCTGTGGGGGGAATGCCACAGACGCGCAGGAGGTATCACAGGAGGAAACAGAACAGGCAGAAAACGTCTCCAAACAGGAGGAAGCAGAAGAAACTGAGCAGGCAGCCGAAACAGAGGAAACGGCAGAGGAAGAAAAGACAGAGGACGGTAAGATGGCAACCGGTGCAGATGTGATCATTCCGGAGCTTTCACCGGAAGCAAAGGAAATACCGGATAATGAAGCCCTTGCCTTTATAAAGGATATGAAGGTGGGATGGAACCTTGGCAACACGCTGGATGCTTACAGCGATGGCGCAAACTTTAAGGATGAATTAAAGACGGAGGAATGCTGGGGCAATCCGGTGACCACCAAGGATATGATTGATTCTGTGAAGGAAGCCGGTTTTGATACCATCAGGATCCCGGTGACCTGGCATGGACATGTATCCCGGGAAGGGGATCAGATTGTGGTAAGCCAGGTCTGGCTCGACCGTGTAAAGGAAGTAGTGGATTATGCCTATGACAACGGAATGTATGTGATCGTCAATACCCACCATGATCTGGGAGAGGAAGGCTACTATCCGGACAGTGATCATTATGATCAGTCCGAAGCTTTTTTGAAAGCAGTATGGACCCGCATGGCAGAGACCTTCCGGGATTATGATGAACATCTGATCCTGGAGTCCTTAAATGAGCCCAGGCTTTCTGCAAATCCTACCTATGAATGGAATTTCCAGGCAGGCGTTAAGGAGTGTCAGGATGCAGCAGACTGCATCAACAGGCTGAACCAGGCGTTTGTGGACACGGTAAGGGCTACAGGCGGAAACAATGCAGACAGATATTTACTGCTGCCCGGCTATGATGCAGCCCTTGCAGGGGTGGCAACGGATCTTTACAAGCTGCCACAGGACAGTGCGGACAATAAGCTGATCGTTTCCGTACATGCCTACACCCCTTATAATTTTGCGCTGCAGGCAATGGGGGAGAGCGGAGCTGTGGACAGCTTTGACATTGGAAGCACATCCAGCACAAAGGATATTGACGATTTGATGGACACCCTTTATACCAAGTATGTTTCTCAGGGGATACCGGTTCTCATCGGGGAATTTGGCGCAAGAAATAAGGATAATAATATTCAGGACCGTGTAAATTACTATGCATATTATGTGTCGGAGGCAAGAGCCCACGGGATCAGCTGCTGTATCTGGGATAACGGTTCCTTCAGCGGAAACGGGGAGCAGTTTGGAATGCTGCGCAGATATGTAGGAAAATGGTTCTATTCTGAAATCCTGGATACCGTTATGAAATACGCTTAAGCGGACAGCGCATATTGACTTTTGCGTCAAATAGGATAATAATAAAAAGGATTTCTGGTAAAATAATTCACATAAGAGGGAGTGCGATCTATGGAAAAGAAAAATATTGACTGGAAAAATCTTGGATTTGGCTATATTCAGACAGATTACAGATTTGTTGCCAACTACAAGAACGGCGCATGGGATGAAGGAACACTGACAGAGGATCCCAATGTTGTGATCAACGAGTGTGCGGGCGTATTACAGTATGCACAGACTGTATTTGAGGGAATGAAGGCTTATACAACAAAGGACGGCCGTATCGTAACCTTCCGCCCTGACTTAAACGGCGAGAGAATGGAGCAGAGTGCAGCTCGTCTGGAAATGCCCATTTATCCCAAGGATAAATTTGTGGAAGCCATCATAAAGACTATTAAGGCAAATGAAGCTTATGTGCCTCCTTATGGAAGCGGAGCAACGCTTTATGTGCGTCCTTATATGTTTGGCAGCAACCCTGTGATCGGAGTAAAGCCGGCAGATGAATATCAGTTCCGTGTTCTGACCACACCGGTTGGCCCTTACTTTAAGGGCGGCGCAAAGCCCATTACCATCCGTGTCTGTGATTTTGACCGTGCAGCGCCAAGAGGAACCGGACACATTAAGGCAGGACTTAACTATGCCATGAGTCTGCATGCGATCGTAGATGCGCATAAGCAGGGCTATGATGAGAATATGTATCTGGATGCAGCTACCAGAACAAAGGTAGAAGAGACCGGCGGTGCAAACTTCCTGTTTGTCACAAAGGACGGCAAGGTAGTAACCCCTAAGTCAAACAGTATCCTTCCTTCCATTACCAGACGTTCCCTGATCCAGGTAGCAAAGGAATATCTGGGACTTGAAGCAGAGGAGAGAGAAATCTATCTGGATGAGCTGAAGGATTTTGCAGAGTGCGGACTTTGCGGAACAGCAGCAGTGATTTCCCCTGTAGGCAAGATCGTAGATCACGGCAAGGAGATCTGTTTCCCCAGCGGCATGGAGGAAATGGGCCCTGTTACAAAGAAGCTTTACGAGACCTTGACCGGAATTCAGATGGGAACCATTAAAGCGCCTGAAGGCTGGGTAGTAGAGATCCAGTAAAGAGTCTGGAAAGATAACTCTGACTTATATCACTTATAATAAATATTGATTTTACTTATGATACGGATTTGTGTATAATCATAAAGTAAGAACTGAGAGAAAGCAGGTTTTTACACCTGCTTTTTTCATGGGAATCTGGGTCTGCGTCAGCACTGCATCCGCAGGCCGGTGGGAGAGAGAAAGCAGTGCAGAAATGAGGAAGAAAATGGTTAAAGCAGTGGTAGGAGCCAACTGGGGCGACGAAGGAAAAGGGAAGATTACGGACATGATGGCACAGGAAGCCGATATCATCGTCCGGTTTCAGGGTGGTGCAAATGCAGGGCATACCATCGTAAATAATTACGGAAAATTTGCCCTTCATACATTGCCGTCAGGCGTGTTTTACGGACATACCACCAGCATTATCGGAAATGGCGTTGCGCTGAACATTCCGGTTTTGATGAAGGAGATCAAATCCATTACGGACAGAGACGTACCCATGCCGAAGATCTTGGTATCTGACAGGGCGCAGATGGTAATGCCCTACCACATTCTTTTTGATCAATATGAGGAAGAAAGGCTGGGCAAGAAATCCTTTGGTTCCACCAAGTCCGGAATTGCTCCCTTTTATTCTGATAAATATGCGAAGATCGGCTTCCAGGTAAGCGAGCTTTTTGATGAGGAGACCTTAAAGGAAAAGGTGGGCAGAGTCTGTGAACAGAAGAACATCCTTCTGGAGCATATGTACCATAAGCCTCTGATCGATCCCGCAGAGCTTTTAAAGACACTTCATGAATATAAGGAAATGATCGCACCCTTTGTCTGCGATGTATCTTCCTTCCTTGATAAGGCGCTTAAGGAGGGAAAGACCATTCTCTTAGAGGGACAGCTTGGAACCCTGAAGGATCCCGATCATGGAATTTATCCTATGGTGACCTCTTCCTCCACGCTGGCAGCATACGGCGCCATCGGTGCTGGAATTCCCCCTTATGAGATCAAGCAGATCGTTACAGTCTGCAAGGCATATTCTTCTGCTGTAGGAGCAGGCGCTTTTGTTTCGGAAATCTTTGGAGATGAGGCAGATGAGCTTCGACGCAGAGGAGGAGACGGAGGAGAGTTTGGCGCTACCACAGGACGTCCCAGACGTATGGGATGGTTTGACTGCGTAGCATCCAAGTATGGATGCCGTCTGCAGGGAACAACAGATGTTGCCTTTACGGTTCTGGATGTACTTGGCTATCTGGATGAGATCCCGGTATGCGTAGGGTATGACATTGACGGCGAGGTGACCACAGACTTCCCGGTCACCTGGAAGTTAGAGAAGGCAAAGCCGGTACTGAAAACGCTTCCCGGCTGGAAATGTGACATCAGAGGCATTAAGAGCTTTGAAGAGCTTCCGGAAAACTGCCGCAAGTATGTAGAATTTATTGAACAGCAGATCGGATACCCGATCACCATGGTTTCAAACGGCCCCGGAAGAGAGGACATTATCTACAGAAAAAGTCCTTTGAAGTAATCGGGTAAGAGGCTGGCAGGAGCCGCAAGATAATAGAGCAGTAGGATCAGGGGGCATACATGGATTTAAATTCCGTTGGTGTGACCCCTTTTATTATTTTAAACATGCGGATAAAAGAGGAAAGGCTGTCAAAGCCGGATCTGAGAGAAACCTCGGTTACCGTCAGGGAGGGATCGATCAGAAGGCTTTCGGCATAAGCAATCCGCTTCTGGTTTACATATTTATAATAGGAAACATTGGTAAAGCACTTGAACAGACGGCTGAAATGGTACTTGCTGAAGCCTGCGATCTGGGCGGCCTCGTCAAGGGAAATGTTTTCCGTACAGTGTTCATTGATATATTCACAGATGGATACAAATTTTTCTGTATATTCTTTTTTCTTGGAGCTTCCACCCGGGAAGTTTCGTCTGGTGGGGGAATATTCCCTGCCGATCCACACAAAAATTTCAATCAGCTTGGCGTAAACGGAGGCCTCAGACATGGGAGCATCCGAGTAATACTCATCCTTAATGCTTAGCATGAGGTTCTGGATATGCTCATGGGCAGGGCGGGATTCCTCAGGCGTGATCAAAAGCGCCGGAGCAATGGTGGACAGAGTGGTTTCCAATTCCTTGATGCGGCGCAGGATCGAATAGTCCGCCTGAAAGATCAGACGCTCGCCGTAGGGAGGGGCCTCCAGAGAGTGGATCACCCCCGGATTGATCACAAGGATGTCCCCTTCCCGCAAATGGTAGGGCATGTCGCTGCAGACGGCATGATAGGAATTTACGGTGGGCATGATGATCTCTAAGGGAGAGTGCCAGTGCTTGGGATAGTTTTCCGCTTCGTCATTGTTGTAAAGCCGAAGGTTCGTATCTTCTTTAAATTGAACCGTTTCCTGGAGACCATTTAAAATCTCGATCATGTACGTTCATTTCCCCTCATAAGTTGTGTGTAAAAAATGCTATTTTAAATAAAAATAAAACACTTCCTAATGTAACTATATTAGCACTGAAATATCAAAATGTACATAAGAAAACGCTGATATTACATTTTTGTATACAAATTTGCTATTACTAATTAAACGAAAAAGAAAAAACTGAGAAAAATTGACACAAAAAAAGAAAACATGATAGCAAGAATTGATAATCAATGAGCAACTTTTATAAAGAAAGAAAAAAGACACCTTGGTATAGTAGAAGTATATCAAGGTGTTATGCTTCATATAGAAGCAAAACGAGATAAAGGAGGACTTCTTATTATGAGAATGAAGAAGGTAGTAGCAGCGCTCCTTGCATCTGCAATGGTTGTAACCAGCCTGGCAGGTTGCGGAGCAAAAGAAGCATCAGGTGGAGATGTAGTAGAGATCAAGTGGATGTTCTGGGATGACCTGGAAGCTACAGACGATCTGATTTCTAAGGGTTATGCACAGGTAATCGAAAGATTTAACCAGCAGTATGAAGGAAAATACCATGTAACCCCGATTACCACCAATCTGGAAGAATATGATACCAAGCTGAATGCACTGATCGCAGCAGGTGACTGCCCGGATGTATATATTTGTAATCCCGGTCCGAACCTGACTACATATGTAGAGGGCGGCGCAGCAGCAGACCTCACAGATATTCTTACAAACCAGGAGAAAGACTGGTACGGAAACTTTACAGAAGGTATCTTTGAAAGAATGACCTATGACGGCAAGATTTATGCAGTACCTACCAACTTTGCTGCAGCTCTTGTTTTCTACAACACAGAGATCTTTGAAGCGGCAGGTGCAGAGGTTCCCACTACTTATGATGAGTGGCTTGCAGCATGTCAGAAGATCCAGGATGCAGGCTATACACCGATTTCCTGTTCCGCAGGTACTGCTTGGTGCTTATCCATGATCGCAGGTTACCTTTGCGACAGAGCCGGCGGCCCTGACAACCTGAAGAATGCAAATGAAGGAACCGGAAACATGTGGAATGATCCTTCCTTTATCAATGCAGGCGAGAAGTTAGTAACTCTTTCCCAGTATTTCCAGTCCACAGCAGCAGGCGATTCCAATGACCAGGCTACAGCAGCTTTCTATAACGGCGAAGCAGCAATGCTGGTTCAGGGTTCCTGGGCAATCGGACAGATCAACGGTGCAAACCCTGATTTTGAAAGCAAGTGTGGTGTATTCTCCTTCCCTGCAATCGAAGGCGGAGCAGATCCTAACCGTATGATCGTTAAGACAGATAACCTTGTTATGAGCTCTACAACAAAGAACCAGGATGCTTGTATCGCACTTATGAAGTGCTTTACCGATGAAACCGCTCAGAAGTATACTGCAGAGGTTGGCGGTAAGATCCCGGTTATCGATGTTAAGTATGACGAGTCCAAGGCTCCTGCACAGCTTGGCTATGTAATGGATATTCTTTCCAAGTCTACAGGTACTTTCGGATTTTATAATGAGTCTCTTGCTTCCGTAGAGGCTGGTGACTGCTTCGACAACGCAATGGTTGATCTGTTCCTTGGCAGCGTAACACCTGAGGAAGCGTTTGCAACCGTACAGAAATTCTACGAAGAGAACGTATATAACAAATAAAAAAGCAGAAATGCTGGGGGATTAAGAAAATCAAAAGTGGATACGGGGTTGGTAAAGCTGCCAATCCCGTTTCCAATAGGAAAAGCGCAGGAGGGGCATATGGACAAAATTTTTAGGGACAAAAAAGCCATAGCAATTTTTATTGCACCTGGCATTTTGCTTTTTACCTTGATACTGCTCGTGCCGATCTGTCAGGCTGTTTATTACTCCCTGTGTGATTGGAACGCACTGACTAAGCCGAATTTTATCGGACTTGGCAACTACATAAAGCTTTTTACCAATGATGATACGATGCTGACAGCACTGAAAAACTCTCTGTTCTTCATGGTGTTTTCAGCGGTGACACAGCAGATTTTAGGACTTTTGCTTGCAGCCCTTTTGACCAATATCAAAAAGGGCAGAAATTTCTTTAAGAACGTTTATTATTTACCTAACGTACTTTCATCAGCAGCGCTCGGACTTTTGTGGTCCTTCCTGTTTAACCCCAGAATGGGAATTAATCAGGTGCTGGCTCTTTTTAATGTAGAAGGTCCCCTGTGGTTAATGGATACCAAGGGATTTATCATTCTGCCTATGTGGGTCATTGCATTTGTGGCCATGTGGCAGTATACCGGTTCGACTATGATGCTTTATATGGCGCAGATCACGGGAATTTCCAATTCGCTTTATGAAGCTTCCTATATAGATGGTGCAAGTAAATGGCAGTCTTTCCTGCACATTACGCTGCCGCTTATCAAGCCCATGGTGGCAACCACACTTTCCCTGAACTGCATCGGTTCCCTGAAGTTCTTTGATCTTGTGTACAACATGACGCAGGGCGGACCGAACCACAGGTCAGATGTGCTTGCAACACACCTTTACAATGAAGGCTTCCAGTATTTCAAATACGGCTACGCCAGTGCCATCGGTATCGTGCTTTTGATCCTTTGCCTGATCGTTACCTTCCTGGTAAACCGGTTTGTCAAAGTGGAAGACTATGAGATGTAGGAGGGAAAGCAGATGAAGAAAATGAAGATACGTCCTTTGACGGTTTTAATTTATATCATGCTTTCACTGATCGTGGTGGTTTATCTGGCGCCGCTTCTGTGGATGCTCTCTGTTTCCTTTAAGACGAACGCAGAGGTATTTGCCTCACCCTTTGGGCTGCCCGAGGTTTTCCAATGGGATAACTACTATGTGGCGTGGACGGCAGGAAAGCTGGGGATTGCCACACTGAATTCTGTTTTGGTCTGTGGGATCACCCTGATCGCCAGCATGCTGATCGGTTCCATGGCTGCTTTTGCCATTGGACGCATGCGCTGGAAGCTGGCAAATCCTACACTGACATACTTTATGATCGGAATGATGATCCCGGTTCACTGCGTATTAATCCCTCTGTTTGTAAGATTTTCAAAGCTGGGGATGACCAATAACCTTTTGGCGCTGATACTGCCCTATGTGACCTTTTCCCTGCCTATGACCATTTATATCATGGTGGGATTTTTCAAGGGCATGCCGGGAGAGCTGTTTGAAGCTGCCTGTATCGATGGATGTTCCATTTACAGATGCTTTTTCAACATTGCGCTGCCCCTTGCAAAGACAGGACTTTTTGTAACCGGTCTGATGACCTTTGTCAATAACTGGAACGAACTTTTGCTTGCCATGGTATTTATCTCTGAGGTAAGCAAAAAGACCCTTCCGGTTACGCTGACTTATTTCGTTGGGCCTTATTCTACCAACTATGTACAGATGTTTGCAGCTATTGTCATTGCAGTTGCGCCTACCATTCTTGTTTACTGCTGCTTCAGTAACCAGATCGTAGAGGGACTTACAGCAGGTGCGGTAAAAGGCTAAAGACAGCTTGAAAAGGAATATTTTCGGTGGTAAGATGATAATCAAAAGTACAAACAGCTCATGACCGGGAGCCTGATATGGCAAAAGGGTTATGGAGCAGCGTTTGCAAAACGGAGATCATCATGAACAGAAATTATTCCAAGGAACTGGAACAGATATTAGCATTAAATGAAAATAAAGGGAAGAAGCTGTTTCTCCATAGCTGCTGCGCACCCTGCAGCAGTTATGTGCTGGAATATCTTCGTCCCTTTTTTCGCATTACGGTCTTTTACTACAATCCCAATATCAGTGAGGAAGAAGAGTACCAAAAAAGAGTACAGGAGCAGAAGCGCCTGATCCGGGAATATAATAAGAAAACGGAGGAAGGATATCCCATCGAGGTCATAGAGGGAGATTATGACAAAGCCCTTTTTTTTCAGAGCGTGAAAGGCTTAGAGCGCTGCAAAGAAGGGGGAGAAAGATGCTTTGCCTGTTATGAGCTGCGCCTTCGGGAAACGGCAAGAAGGGCAAGGGAGCTTCATATGGATTTCTTTACCACTACGCTTACCATCAGTCCTCTTAAAAATGCCGCAAAATTAAATGAGATCGGAGAGAGGCTTGAAGCAGAATATGATATTCCGTTCCTTCCTTCTGATTTTAAGAAAAAAGACGGCTATAAAAGATCCATTGAGCTTTCCAGGGAGTATGGCCTTTACCGGCAGGATTACTGCGGCTGTGTCTTTTCCAAACAGGAAAGGCTGGCGCAGCAGTCGAAGGAACAAAATCCCGGAGGATGAAAAGTACAGGGAAATTCTTGCGTAAAACTATGGAAAATGTTAGGATGTTGGTAGCTGCCAGCAGGCGGCTACCTATTTTATGTGATAAGAAATTGCTCATAAAAGCATACTTTTTATATGGAGGAAACAGAACATGAAAAAGTTTCTGGATTTGATTTCAGAAGAAATGAAGCAGGCCTTTGAAGCGGCAGGCTATGAAAGGGAGCTTGGAAAGGTGAGCCTGTCTAACCGGCCTGATCTTTGTGAATATCAGTGTAACGGGGCAATGGCAGGAGCCAAGCTTTACAAGAAGGCGCCCATTATGATCGCACAGGAGGTGGCGCAAAAATGTGGCGGCAGTCCTGTCTTTGCGGCAGTGGAGGCAGTAGCCCCCGGTTTTCTGAATTTGAAATTAAAGGAGAGCTTTATAAAGGAATATCTGAATAAAATGGAGACAGAGCCCAAATTTGGACTGGAAATGCCGGAGCATCCTGCGAAGATCATTATCGATTACGGCGGTCCTAACGTAGCCAAGCCTCTTCATGTAGGACATCTCCGCTCTGCCGTTATCGGGGAAAGCATTAAGCGGATCGCAAGGTATGCAGGTCATGAAGTGATCGGGGATATCCATTTGGGAGACTGGGGACTTCAGATGGGACTGATCATTACAGAGCTGCAGGAAAGACAGCCGCAGCTTGTGTACTTTGATGAGTCATATGAGGGTGATTATCCCGAGGAAGCTCCGTTTACCATTAGTGAGCTTGAGGAGATCTATCCTACTGCAAGCGGTAAATCCAAGGAAGATCCGGCCTATAAGGAAAAGGCCATGGAGGCAACCTTTAAGCTGCAAAGCGGCGTAAGGGGTTATCGTGCCCTGTGGGATCAGATCATCAAGGTATCTGTTGCTGACTTAAAGCGTAATTATGAAAATCTGAATGTGGAATTTGATCTTTGGAAGGGAGAGTCTGACGTCCATGATGTGATTCCGGGTATGGTGCAGCAGTTAAAGGATCAGGGCTATGCTTACTACAGCGACGGAGCGCTGGTGGTAGATGTAAAGGAGGAGACCGATACCAAGGAGATCCCGCCCTGTATGATCCTGAAATCAGACGGAGCCTCTCTTTACAACACGACAGATCTTGCAACGATCATGGAACGTGTCAGGGAATATCATCCGGACCGTATGATCTATCTGACGGATAAGCGTCAGGATCTGTACTTTGAGCAGGTGTTCCGCTGTGCAAGAAAGACCGGACTGGTGCCCAAGGAGACAGAGCTTTTGCATATTGGCTTCGGAACCATGAACGGCAAGGATGGAAAACCCTTTAAAACCAGAGAGGGCGGCGTTATGCGGCTTGAGCTCCTTATTAAGGAAATTAATGAGGAGATGTACCGGAAGATCACGGATAACCGCCAGGTAGATGAGCAGGAGGCAAGAAAGACTGCTCAGGTAGTTGCACTTTCAGCCATTAAGTACGGGGATCTTTCCAATCAGGCATCTAAGGACTATATTTTCGATATGGACAAATTTACTTCCTTTGAAGGAGATACAGGCCCCTACATTTTATATACCATTGTCAGGATCAAGTCTATTTTAAGTAAGATCAGAGAACAGGATGGGGAGTTTAAGGAAGGAACGATCCGGGAAGCAGCCAGCGAAGCGGAAAAGGCGCTGATGATGTCCCTTGCCGGGTTCCCGGCAATGATGGCGGGTGCATACGAAGAGACAGCGCCGCATAAGGTCTGCGCCTATATTTATGAACTGGCCAATGCCTTCAACCGGTTTTACCATGAGACCAGGATCGTAGCAGAGCAGGATCAGGAGAAAAAGGCAGGCTGGGTTGCACTGCTGATCCTGACCCGTGATATCCTGGAAGCCTGTATTGATGTGCTGGGATTTTCTGCACCGGAAAGGATGTAGAAATGCGGACGGCATCAGAACTGCGGGAGCAATTAAAACGTATTGACCATCGCAGCTATCCGGCTTATAAGGAACTGCGCGGACAATATGATTTTGGAGATTATATTCTTTCCATCGACCATGTGCAGGGTGATCCCTTTGCAGCGCCTTCCAGACTTTCCGTTCTGGTATCCGGCAGCAGAGCAGGGTTTCCAGCAGAACTGTTTGATACAATGCCAAAAAGGATCACGCTGCAGGATCAGCTGGCAAGGGGCTTTGGAAGAGCTATTCAGAAGGGAAGCTTTCAGGCAAAGGGTTCCGGAAAGAGCGGACTGCTCTCTGTTTCCAGATGTGGGCAGCAGGTGCTTGAGCGCACGGCCCTTCGTATTGCCGGGGACGGTGCAATAACCCTTCGGTTCGAGGCAGGGTTTCCGGCAAGCGGGAGAACCATTCAGGCAGGGGAGCTGGGCAAAATGCTTTTTACAATCCTGCCGGAAGGGGTACGGAGCAGTCTTTTCTATGAAAGAGCAGATCGGGAAAAGCTGAAAAGAGCCGTCAGGCTGTGTGAAAATCAGCAATTCATCCGGGAAAAGCTTGAGGAGCTTTCTCTGTGCGCATTTGTGGCGGATGGATCGATCCTTCCAAGGGAAAGCGGCGTTTCGGAAAGGCCTATGAAGGGGGCAGTTCCCTTTCAATCTCCGGAAACACTGCGGATAACCTTAGCGCTTCCGGATGGAAGCAAAATAAGCGGTATGGGAATTCCCAAGGGGATCACACTTTTTGTAGGTGGTGGTTACCATGGAAAATCTACCATTTTGCAGGCCCTTCAAAATGGAGTTTACAATCATATCGAGGGGGATGGCAGGGAATATGTGATCACGGATGATACTGCCTTTAAGCTGCGTGCAGAGGATGGAAGAAGCATTTCCGGCGTGGATATTTCCCCTTTTATTAAAAATCTTCCAAATGGAAAGGACACCGTTCATTTTTCTACGGAGGATGCAAGCGGCAGCACTTCCCAGGCGGCAAACCTGATGGAGGCTGCGGAAAGCGGAAGCAGGCTTCTTCTGATAGATGAGGATACCTCGGCGACCAACTTTATGATAAGAGATCAGCTGATGAGCCAGGTGATCACTCCTTTTGAGGAACCGATCACACCCTTTATCAGCAGGGTAAGAAGTCTCTACACGGATCTGGGGATTTCTACGGTAATCGTAGCGGGAAGCTCCGGCTCCTATTTCCATGTGGCGGATCGGGTGATCCAGATGAAGGAATATGTGCCCTATGATATTACCCGGAAGGCAAAACAGGCAGCGGAGGCTTTTCCCTCTATGACGGGCGAAAAGGAGCCTTTTCCTTCTTTTACAAAAAGAAGAGTTCCAAAGCCTGACCCTGCCATACAAAAAGAGGACCGCGTGAAATTAAAAGCCATGGGAACCTCGGAACTGATGCTTTCCCGGGAATGTGTAGAGCTTCGATATTTAGAACAGCTTAAGGATCAGGAACAGACCCTTGCGCTTGCCTATCTTTTAAGGTATGTGGAGAAAAAGCTTTTTGATGGGAAAAAGAGTCTGGAAGAAATTGGTATGCTGCTTGAAAAACAGCTTCGGGAGCAGGGAATGGAAAGCCTGTTTGAGCGCGGAGAGACGATCGCCTCTCTGGCCAGACCCAGAAAACAGGAAATCATGGCCTGCATCAATAGATACCGCAGGCTTGGTCTGTAGAAATTTGTATGCGTTCCAGAGCGGATATTTGTGCACTTTTTGAAGGCAGAGGCAAGCCTTACAGAAAAGACAGAATCATTACTTGAAAATTGCGGGAAACCGTGCCTGGAGGCAGAGCCCTCCGATCAAATCTCAAAATTGATCTACCGAAAGAAGAAGCGCCGGAAAGGAGCACGAAAAGCAAGGTTATTCTTCTGGACAGCGCAGGGGCAATATGGTATCTTACTAGAAAGGGATTTAGGTGTGTAAAAGTAATTTTAAGGAAGGGGAAATTTTATGAATTGGAAAAAAGTAGCGTATGCAGTGGCGCCAGTGCTTCTGGCGGGAGGACTGTACCTGAGCGGAAGTGATGTGCTGGCAAAGACAGTAACGACGGTGATTAAGACTGTTACCCAAGGCACCGTAGTGGAGAAAGATACCAATAGCATAGATAACTGCTACAAGACTAAAGGGTACACTATTGAAACGAGTATTGATGAGAGCGGTTGCGCTCATTATCGTGTATATGGAATAACAGAAACGGAAACAGCAACCATCACCGAAGTTCCGGATGATCCCATAATCACAGAAAAGACTGTACCGGTAGCAGAGCCGGTGCCAGAACCGGTAGTAGAAGCAGTGCCAGCCTGTGAACACAGCTTTTCCTGGGTAGAGGAGCAGGAGGCAACAGCAACAGAGGATGCGATTTATGTAAACCGCTGTGGTAACTGCGGTATCGTGATAGGATCGCGCAGAGAGCCGGGAACCGCAGCAGGAAAGTTTCAGCAGGAGATCCAGGAGAAGATAAGCAGTGCAGTCAGTGCCATTGAGGCAGGGGGCAACGGCAGTGCGGGAACCAAAACGGTTGTGATCGATACAGGGATCTGGACCTGTTTTAACCAGAAGGTTTTGGATGAACTTGCAAAGCATCCGAATGTAAGTCTTGAAATTCACTACAGCTACAAGAATGTAAGATATGTTCTTGTGATCCCGGCAGGGGCAGACTTAGAAGCCATAAGGAGAGAAGATGGCTTTTATGGGTTCCGTTATCTGGACAGTATCTTTGGCGGATATCAGGAGTAAAAACTATGGATACCTGGTTGATTATTTTAATCACGCTTGTAGTAGTTGGCAGCGGCATATATTATATGTCGCTGCTTTCTGATAAGTGGGGCAGGAGACTGTGGAAAAAGAAGATGGTTCTTACCTGCCTTTTGCTGTTTCTGGCAGGAGCCGGATTGTTTGCCTGTTTCAGCGGACTTCTGGATCAGAAGGAGTTTCGGGACACGGTCTGGTATCTTGCGCTTTTTATGATGGGAGCCGGGGGGCTTTTGCTGCTGCGGCTAGTTTTGATGCGAAAGAAAACGGATGAGGAAGAAGAGGCTCCTAAAGAGCGGGAGGAACGGGAACTGATCCTGCCCAAAAGGCCGGCCACCAGAAAGGATCTGCTGCTTCTTCTGCTGCTGACTATAGTATATGGGATCCTTGTTTTTTGGAGGCTGGGAAGCAGCAAGGTGCCTATAACCTTTCAGGAACTGGAAGCAAAGGGACAGGAAGATGAACTGGTGCTGGATCTGGGGGAAGAAACGGAAGTGGCGCAGATCAGTATTTATCTGGGGCATATGACGGACCGGGTAGTGTCTGTTTCCTGGTATGATGAGGAGCAGGGGAAATGGATCCCCCTTGAGGAAGAGATCACCATGGAAAGCATTTATAGCTGGAACGTGGTTCCGGTTCATCAGAAGCTGCGGTATCTGGGAGTGGTTTCCAGAAACGGAAGCGCCGTTTATCATGAGATCATCATAGAGGATGAGGAGGGAAAGAGGCTTCTGCCTCAAAACAGGGATGTCTATCCTAATTTGTTTGATGAGCAGGAGTTGTACCCGGAGGAGCTGACTTATTATTACTGTACCATGTTTGATGAGGTTCATTATGCGGGCAGCGCCTACGAGTTTTTGAAGGGAATGCCTATGCATGAGCAGACGCATCCGCCTATGGGAAAATATCTGATCGCACTTGGGGAGATCCTGTTTGGAGTAACGCCCCTTGGGTGGCGTTTTGTGTGCGCTTTGCTTGGCGTTTTACTGGTGCCGGTTTTTTACTGGTTTTTGCAGCTGCTTACAGAAAACGCCCAGGTTTCCCTGGTGGGATCGGCACTCTTTTGTATGGACTTTATGCATCTGACCCTGTCGAGGATCGCAACCCTGGACAGTCTGGTTGCCTTTTTTATCCTGCTTATGGCAGCGCTTTTTTTGAAGCTGCTGAAGATGGCGGCAGAGGAGATCTCCTGTGGCCGGAAAGGCCCGTCTGCAAAGGTGTTATGCCTGATGCTGTTAGATGGAGCGGCAGTCGGAATGGCAGTGTCCACAAAGTGGACAGGGTTTTATGCTATGCTGGGCATGGCGCTTTGCTTTTTGGGGGCGGTGGGAGTATGGTGCTGCAGGGCCAAAAGAAAAGGAACCTCCTGCCGATACAGCATCCTGCTTTTAGCAGAGGGGATTGGAGTATACAGTGTGATCCCATTTGTGATCTACCTGCTTTCCTTTGTGCCTGTCATGAAAGCGCTGGGTGAGAAGAACCTGTTTCAGGTTATGTGGAAAGTTTCTGTATTTATGCTGGACTTTCACAGCGGCATTACCTTTGAGCATCCATATGCTTGCGCCTGGTACACCTGGGTACTTGACAGGATACCTCTTGTAGATGCGGCCGCCATTTGTGCGGATGGCAAAGTAAGCCTTGTGGCAACCTTTGGAAATCCGATTATCTGGTGGGGAGGGCTTGGAGCCTTTTTTTACCTACTGGTCAGAACCATAAGAAAGCGTGACAGGGTGGGAGGAGCATTATGCTTTTGTTATCTGACCATGCTGGCACCCTGGCTTTTTGTGACCAGAACCGTGTTCATTTATCAGTATTATGTGAGCAGTATTTTCCTGTGCGGAATAGCGGCCTATGTGCTGTGTCTGTTATCCGTAAAATGGAAGCGGCTGCTGCCCCTTTCCCTGGATATTACTTTTTTTGTATTCATCATTTTCTTCCCCATTTTGTCAGGATGGCCGGTCAGTGTGTACCATGTCGGTGTTTACCTGCAATGGCTTAGAACATGGAAGTTTGTATAAGGGGGGATTGGAAAGTGAACGGAAAGAAATTATATCTTGTAATGATACCTGTCCTCCTTGCAGCTGTATGCGGAAGCTATCTGCTTTATGAAGGACTGGGATTAAAGGTTTACATAACTCAAATCCGATGGGGAGCTGCTGTGGCGCTTTTTCTCTGCACAGCCGGGACTTTGCTTTTCTGCCACCGGGGAAAGCTCTCTGTGGAAAAGGGGATTGCCCTGCTGGTGCTGGCAGGCTGTCTTTTAAGGATCCTTTATATGCTTGAGACGCCTGTTACCCAAAGAGGACATGATCTGTTTGAACTGGACAGCAGTGCGCCCGGAAAGGCAGGGTACCTGCTTCGGATCCTGCAGGAGCACAGACTGCCGGAATCTTATGTGCTTCAGCTTTACCAGCAGCCCTTCTTTTTCCTTCTGGGAGCAGGAATGTCAGGAATATTGAACGGAATACTGCAGAGAACAGATCCCTTCAGCCTGGTGGACGGTGCAAAGGTAGTGTCCTGCCTTGCCTCCTGCTTTAGCCTTTTGGCCGCAGAACGTCTATTGGAGCGGCTGGCAGACGGAAAAGACAGGATCTACGGAATGCTGCTTCTTGCCTTTACGCCGGTATTTCTCTACACCGGAGGACGACTGGGGGAAAATGCGCTGTGCCTTCTTTTCGTGGTGCTGGCGCTGCTTTATACTCTGAGGTTTGAAGAAGACCCTTCCTTTTTCCATATTTTTATTCTGGCCGTTGTCTATGGCTGCGGCATGATGACGAAAATTTCCTGTGCGGTTCCGGCTCTTTATACGGCTTGTGTTTTTGGAAAGAAATGGAAGGTGGAAAAGCAAAGCAGAAAAAGCCTTACAGGGAAATATGTTGTTTTTGGGATCATTGCCATCCCTCTTGGAATGTGGTATTCGGTGAGAAATCTTGTGCTGTTTGGGCAGAGTCCATGGTATGTTCTGAGGCAAAGCGAGGAGGGAGGGCTGTATCACGGAACGGAGTCCCTGGCGGCGAGATTTGTGATCCCGGATATAAAAAATATATTTGTAACGCCTTATGCCGATCCTTATACCGACTTTAATTTACCTGCTTATCTGATGAAATCAGAGCTGTTTGGCGAATTCCGCTATCAGGCGCCCCTGTGGCTGCCCACAATCCTTTTGATGCTGAATGTGGCGCTTTCCTTCGGGGCAGCGGCTTATGGGATCTTTTTGCTGATAAATCAGAAAAGGGAAAGTGCGGGAAAGAACCGGATACTGATCTGGGGGCTTTTGTTTGGTTTTTTTGCGGCCTGGTCCTATTTCAGATATCCTTTTGGCTGTACCATGGACTGCAGGTATTATATGATGCTTCCGATCTGCAAGGCAATGCTTCTGACGCTGTTTCTTGGCCGAAGCGCAGAAGGAAAATACCGGGAGGAGCTTGGGATAATGCAGACCGGGATCAGAGGCTGCATGGTTTTATTTGCATTGACAGCGATCCTGTGGTTTGGAATAATAGGATGAAAAAGGAGTGGATATTTAGGAGGATGAAGATACTTAGAGGATGGATGGCGCCTGTTCTGGCGGCAGTGCTTTTCATGACAGGGTGCGGAGAAAGCAGACAGCCCGAAAGCAGTCATTTGGACGAAGAGAAGGAAATTGGGGAAAGGCCGGAGGAGGCCTTTCTGCAAAACCCGGAGCAGGAAGAGCCGACGGAGGATACTTCTGACATGGATCAGCAGGAGAAGGAAGAAATTCTGGAAAAGGGGCAGCTCCCCTTTGGCAGCGCAGCAAGATATGAATGGATTGACCGGGAGAGTGAAGTCCTTTCCGGCTATGAGCTCCCTCTTCCGGATGATTTTTATCTTTCTCTGGTGTCCTATAGCTGTGACGGCTTATACATAAAGGATGAGGATCATGAGAGGCTGAATGCTGCGCTTGCGGAAAACAACCGCCATACATGGGAGGCAATGTATGAAAGCCGATATGGCATGGGAGAGATGCTGAAAGCGTTCCTAAGGGACAGCGGCGAGTATGCGCTGGCTTATTTTCCGTGGTCCTATGAAAATACGGCAAGAGTAAGCAGGGCAGATGACCGGGTTTTCAGCTTTTCCAGAAATGGCTATACCTATCTGGGAGGGGCACACCCCAGCGCAGAGCTGGTGGGATATTCCTATGACACAAAAAGCGGAAGGGCACTTCTGATTTCGGATGTGGTGACGGATCAGGAGGAATTTTGTAAGAGAGTGAACCAGAGGCTGCATGAAAACCAGGATCTTGAGAACGGAGGCTATGAGAACTGGCAGGAGATTGCAGACGAGGCATTGAAAAACCCGGAAAAAACAAACTTCTGCTTCACAGAAACGGGCTTACAGGTAATCTTTCCCGTTTATCTGCTGGGACCATATGCTATGGGGGACATTATTGCGGAGCTATCCTATGAGGAGCTTTCCGATATTATGAAGGAAGCGTATCTGCCCGCAGGCAGACAGACCTGCCTTAGGCTTGAGCCCTATGAGAGTGTTTCCCTTGATCTTGACGGTGACGGAGAGGAGGAAAGCATACAGGTTTCTTATGAGAAGGAATGGGATCAGGAGTATGACTACTGCATGGGAATTGCCACAACCGTTTCCGTAACGAAGAATGGGGAGGAAAGGACAGTAACGGATGAGCTGGGCCTTGACTACTGTGACAGCTATCTGATGGAAAATGCAGAGGGTGAATTTTATGTCTATGTGGAGACAGCGTCAGAAAATGACTGGCATAATATTGCAGTCATTGAGGTTGGAGGCTCGGAAGGGCCGGTCATGAAGGGATATGCGGATATCGGGGGATTTTACGAGATGCGTCCCTTCGATGCGCAGGACTTTTACCTGGAGCATATACTGCATGTGATGGGGACATGGAGTGGCTTTTGCAGCTATAGAGTAGGCGAAGATGGCTTTCCGGAGGCAACTGAGGAGGCTTACCGTCTGTGGCCGGTGAAGGAGGCAGAGCTGTTTTTGGAGGAAGAGGGAGAGAATGAAATCTTTGGAAGGCTGACACTGCTTCAGGATCTTGAGGCTGACTTTCATGAAACGCCGGATGATAGAGACAGGAGCAGCAGAAAGCTGCTTCCTGCGGGCAGTGTGCTTGTGCCCTGTAGAACAGACGGGGAGACATGGATGATGTTTCGTACAGAGGAAGGAGCCTATGTGGATCTTTATTATGATGAGGCAGATCCAGATACATGGGAAAGAACTATTAACGGAATAAGCGAGCTTTCTCTCTTGGAAGGCATTTTTTATGCAGGCTGAAGCGGGAATAGAGAGCGCTTTGCTTTTTGAATGGGAAAGGAAAAGTCATGGGAATTATACGGGCAGCAGCCAGTTCGATCAATGGGATGTATCAGGATATGTGGAAGGAATTTTTCATATGTCCTTCCCTGGATCAGAACACATTAATGGTACAGGTTAACAAAGCTGTGGGGAAAAACAGCGGTAATAACGGAAGCAGCAATGTAATTACCAATAAATCAATCATCGCAGTAAATGAGGGACAGAGCGCGATTGTAGTGTCACAGGGTAAGGTGATTGCTGTTTATGACCAGCCGGGCGAGAACGTGTTTGAGAACCCTGATGCAGGGGGAGTGAAGGGTATTGTCAAGGAATTTGGCAGACGCTTTTCCTTTGCAGGGGAGGCCGTTCCCGTTACGCAGAAGGTGTATGTGGTTAACACCAAGGAATGCATGGGAAAGCCGCTTGGCACATCGGCCCCCATACCGATTCATATGAAGGACAGAAGGACAGGGCTGGATATTGATGGCAGCGTTAAGATTTCCGGGACCTATTCGTATCGAATAGTTGACGCTGCGAAATTTTACAAATTTTCCAGAACTGTTCTGGGCGGAGCGTGCAGCGGGGAATGCTTAGGCGGTCAGCTTGAGGCAGAGATGAGAAAGGCGCTCCAATATGCAGTATATCAGGTGACGGACACCGGTGTCCGTCCATACGAGCTTCCTGCACATGCCAATGAGCTATGTGATCTGGTAAAGCAGGAGGTGACAAGGAAATGGTGCTCAGACAGGGGCCTTGAGATCGTATCCCTGGCTCTTTCTTCAATAATTCCGGTGGATACGGGGATGATACAGGATGTACAACATGCCTCTGCTCTTGCAGGTAAGCCATAGGATTTTTTTGAAATCAAGGATAGCTGAAAGGGCACAAAAAAAAGCAGATGACGGGAATCGAACCCGCCTCCTCAGCTTGGGAAGCTGATGTTCTACCAATGAACTACATCTGCATGGCTTTTGAAAGCTCTTTTATTATAGCACATAGAATATTGAATTGTAAATAGAAAGAAAGCTGTAACGGGAAAACATTGTCCAGGTGGAATAAAATGCAAAAAAAGGCTGACATACTCTCGCAGGTATGTTATTCTTTTGATTGGGGTTAGCTTAAACTAACTATAAGCACTACTAGCTAACAAGGAGGAAGAAAAAGTGGAAAAGAAAAAAGAAAGCTGGCTGAATGCACTGTTTAGCTATGCGAAAGGACAAAAAAGTAAATTTATCCTGTCCATGTTCTTATCCGTATGCAGTATTTTGGCAGGTCTTATGCCATTTTTCTGCATGTACAGGATGATCTGTCTGTTTGCGGAAAATGCAGCAACAGGAAAAGCAATTCTGTGCTGGTGCCTGGCAGCCTTTGGGTTTTATGCCGCAAAGGTGATCTTATATGGACTTTCTACAGGAACATCCCATTATGTGGCCTATCATGTGCTGGAAGGATTGAGGCTGCAGGTGGCTGACCGCTTTCTGCACGCCCCGCTGGGAGAGGTGCAGAGTCATACTATCGGCGAGATCAAAAATATCATGGTAGACAAAATCGAAAATATCGAACCGCCTCTGGCACATATGGCGCCGGAGGGAGCAGGACACCTGGTTCTGCCCCTTGTGAGCATTACGGCCCTTGCCCTTATCAACTGGCGGATCGCCCTTGCTTCCCTGATAACTTTTCCGGCGGCCTTTGTGTGTATGGGTCTGACCTTTAAGATCAGCGGGAAGAATTTTGAAACCTACAATACCTCCAATGCCTATATGAACAGCGCCATTGTAGAGTATGTGGAAGGAATAGAAGTCATCAAGGCCTTTGGAAGGGCCGGAGTCTCCTATGAAAAGTATGCCGGAGCCATTGTGGACTATCGAAACTTTGTAATAAAATGGCTGTCCTCTACCTGGGTGACCATGAAGCTTGCCTTTGCCCTGTTCCCCTCTACGATGATCGGAACCCTTCCGGTTTCCCTGCTTCTTGCATACAGGGGAGTGATCACAGCGCCCCAGGCAGCCCTTGCGGTCATGCTTTCCATTTCCATGGTGGGCTCGCTGGCAAGCCTGGAGGTCTATTCAGAGAATATGAGACAGGTAAAGATGACTGTGGAGGAGCTGCAGGAATATCTGACCATGAAAACGCTTCCGGAGCCGGAAAAAAGAGCAGTGATAAAGAAAACGGATCTTACTCTTTCTGACGTTCATTTTTCCTATACAGGAGAAAAGAAGGACGAGGTGTTAAAGGGCATTGATTTAACGCTCCCGGAAGGAAGCTTTACCGCCCTGGTAGGGCCTTCCGGCGGAGGAAAGTCTACGGTAGCCAAGCTGATCAGCCGTTTCTGGGATGTGACGGAGGGAAGCATTCAGATCGGCGGCGTGGACGTCAGGGAAATTCCTCTTTCCCAGTTATCGGAAATGATCAGCTTTGTAGCCCAGGATAATTTCCTGTTCCGCTGTTCTCTGCTGGAAAATATCAGACTGGGCAATCCCTTTGCAACGGATGAGCAGGTAAAGGAAGCGGCCAGAGCCGCTCAGTGCGAGGAGTTCATTTTAAAACTCCCCAAGGGCTATGATACTCCTGCGGGAGATGCAGGAAAGCGCCTTTCCGGCGGGGAGAAGCAGAGAATTGCCATTGCAAGGATGCTGCTGAAAAATGCCCCGGTGGTCATTCTGGATGAAGCAACGGCCTTTACCGATCCTGAAAACGAAGATAAGCTTCAGCAGAGTATTGCAGCGCTGACGAAGGGCAAGACGCTTCTTGTCATTGCCCACCGCCTTTCTACGATCCGTCAGGCAGACAAGATCGTCGTTCTGAAAAACGGTCAGATCGTGGATCAGGGAAAGCAGGAAGAGCTGCTTGACAGATGTCCTCTTTACAGGGATATGTGGGAAGCACATATCGGAGCAAGTAAGTGGGGAGTTTCGACAAAGGAGGTATCCGGCAATGTTTAAGACCATAAAACGGATCATTGATTGGTGTGGAGAGCTTCGAGGGAAGCTTTATGTGGGATTTTTGTTTTCCTTTTTATCTCACTGGTTTGCGGCAATGCCGGTAATGGTAGCGGCATATACGGTGGGAATGCTGATTGAGGAAAAGGCGGGAAAGGGCAGCTTTGACAGCAAATGGATCTGGCTTGGTCTGGTCAGTCTTGTGGGGCTGGTTCTTCTTCGGTTTTTGTTTGATTATCTGCGGGCAAGGTTTCAGGAGACTATCAGCTATGAGTTGATTGCCAGGGATCGTCTGGCTGTGGGGGATGCCCTTAAGAGAGTGTCTCTTGGCTATTTCCAGCAGGTGAATACAGGAAGTATTTTAAGCTCCATGACAACGGGGCTGGGAACCCTTGAAAATATGGGGATCCGTATGGTGGATAATTTTGTGGGAGGCTATCTGAATTTCCTGGTGATCTTCCTGTTCCTTCTTGCGTTTCATCCCATGGTTTCCCTGATCGCCCTTTTGGCCGCCCTTTGTTCTTTTCTGTTTCTTCTGGTGATCTCCCATTACAGTACGGAGAATGCGCCTGTGGAGGCAAAGGCAAACAGAGATCTTACCGGGGCTACCCTGGAGTATGCAAGAGGACTGTCCGTGGTGAAATCCTTCGGACAGAGCGGGGCTTCCATGGATGCCCTGAAAAAGGCGGTACAGGACAGTAAGAAGATCCATTTAAAAATAGAGTGGGGATATGTTCCTGCAAACTGTCTGCACCTGTTAGCGCTGAAATGCGGCTCTGCAGCCCTTGCCCTTGCAGCCGCTTACCTTTGCATGAGCGGGCAGATGGATTTTCGGATCATGCTGGTATTTGTGTTCTTTTCCTTCGGGATTTTTGCAAGCTTAGAGCCGATCAGCGACAGCGCCCATGTACTGGCTGTGATCGAGGACGCCCTGGATCAGCTGGAAGCGCTGAAGGAGAGGAATTTTATTGACAGTGAAGGAAAGGCTTTTCCTCTTTCCCATTATGATATTGCATTCCAGCATGTTCATTTCGGGTATGATGAAAGACCGATCTTAAAGGATGTAAGCTTTACCATTCCGGAAAAGACCTCTACGGCCATCGTGGGGCCGTCGGGTTCCGGCAAGACAACCATCTGCAGCCTGATCGCCAGATTTTATGACGCCAATCAGGGCACGGTGATGGTAGGGGGACATGATGTAAGGGAACTGACCTGCGACAGCCTTTTATCCAATATTTCCATGGTATTCCAAAATGTTTACCTGTTCCATGACACGATCCGGGCAAATATCTGCTTTGGAAGACCGGGAGCAACGGAGGAGGAGATGATAGAGGCGGCAAAGAAGGCACGCTGCCATGACTTTATCATGGCGCTCCCCAATGGGTATGATGCCATGATCGGAGAAGGAGGCGGAACCCTTTCCGGCGGGGAGAAGCAGAGGATCTCTATAGCAAGGGCAATCCTGAAGGACGCCCCTATCATCATTCTGGATGAGGCAACCGCCAGCATTGATCCTGAAAATGAGCACCTGATCCAGGGAGCGCTGTCGGAGCTGACCAGAGGAAAAACCATAATTACCATAGCCCACCGTCTGGCAACCATTGAACAGGCAGATCAGATCCTGGTGCTGGATGAAGGGCGGATCGTCCAACAGGGAACCCACAGGGAATTAGCCGGACAGCCGGGAAAATACAGACAATTTGTATCGATCAGACAAAAGGCTGAGGGCTGGACCATCCAGTAAAAGCCGACATGAGAAAACATAACCTGTACTTGTAAATTGCACCCTGGATGGTATATGATGTTGGAGAGGAAGACGAAAGGAAATACTCCTTCATGGCAGTAAAATTTTATGCAGTAAAAAAAGGAATACAAACAGGGATCTTTACAAGCTGGGAGCAGTGCCGGGCAAGCGTGCACGGCTATTCCGGGGCGGTATATAAGAGCTTCCCAAGCAGGCAGGAGGCCGAAAGCTACTTAAGCGGCGAAGAGGCGGAAAAAGAGCCGGAGATCTTGAAGGGCCGGGAAGAAAAGCCGGAAGAAACGGCTCTGGGCACGGCGATCTATGTGGATGGCAGCTTTTGCAGTGAAAGCGGTGAATTCTCTTATGGAATGGTAGTGCTTACGGAGAACGGAGAAGAAACCTTCTGCCGGAAATTTCAGGACAGCGGGCTTGCAGCCATGAGAAATGTGGCCGGAGAGATCAAGGGGGCCCAGGCAGCCATGCAGTATGCCATGGATCATCAGCTTCCCGAGATCACCATTTATCACGATTATGAAGGGATCGCAAGGTGGTGCCTGGGGGACTGGAAGGCCAACAAGGAAGGAACCAAAGCCTACCGGGATTTTTATGAAAAGGCCAAGGAGCAGGTAAGGATCCATTTTAAAAAGGTAACCGGGCATTCAGGAGACCATTATAATGATATGGCCGACCAGCTTGCAAAGCAGGCGCTGGGAATTAAATAGCAGGAGGAATAGAAAAGGATGAAAGCATTACTGATAAACGGAAGTCCCAATGAAAAGGGATGTACCTATACGGCATTGTCTGAGGTGGCAGCCACACTGGAGGAAAACGGCGTGGAGGCTAAGATTGTTTCCATTGGAAAGCAGCCCATCAGAGGCTGCATTGGCTGTGGCGGCTGCGCAGGGAAAAACAGATGTGTTTTTAACGAGGATCCGGTAAATGCACTGATTGAAGAAATGGAAACGGCAGATGCGCTGGTCATTGGCTCACCGGTTTATTTTGCATCTCCCAATGGAAATCTTACCAGCCTTCTGGATCGGTTCTTTTATGCCGGCGGGTGTTTTGCACATAAACCGGCAGCAGCGGTGGCCTCTGCCAGAAGAGCAGGGACTACGGTGACCTTGGATGACCTGAATAAGTATTTTCAGATCCGTCAGATGCCGGTGGTTTCTTCTACCTACTGGAATATGGTACACGGAAACCGGCCGGAAGAGGTACAAAAGGATGAAGAGGGACTTCAGACCATGCGAAATCTCGGGAGAAATATGGCATGGCTGCTGAAATGCATTGAAAATGGCAGGAAGGACGGTTTGGAACCGCCCGTAAATGAGCATACTTATAAGACAAATTTTATCAGATAAAGAGCGGGAGGAAATAGCAGTGATAGACTACCTGATGGAACAGACCATACCGGAGCTTACCATGATCGGCCTTTTGCTTGCCTTTGGACTGACCTGTTTTTTGACGGCGAAGCTGGGAGACAAGCTGCCAAGGGATGAGGGCAGGGATTTTGCCCATGACGGAAAGCTTTCTGCCGGAAAGCCAAGAGGAGCGGGAATTATCTTTGTACTGGTGTTTGTAGGCTGTGCGCTTGTTTTTGCACCGATCAGCACAGAGTATGTGATCTATCTGCTTCTGGTAACAGTGGAAATGCTCACCGGTTTTCTGGATGATGCGGCGGAGCACCCCTGGGGAGAACTGAAAAAGGGTCTGCTTGATCTGACGGTTTCCATTGTTGTAGCCGCAGCTTATCTTTGGTTTAACGGTAACGTGATACGGATAGCTACGCTGGGAGTAAATCTTGAGATCCCGGTGCTTTTGTTTGGAGTTTTGATCGTGGCCCTTGTGTGGGGCGCCATCAATGTAACAAACTGTGCGGACGGAGTGGACGGTCTTTCGGGGATCTTGACCATAATTACGTTATTATCCTTTTATATCATCAATCTGATTGAAAAACAGGAAAGTGAATTTTCTGTCCTTATTCTGCTCTTTTGCATCTGCATCCTGGGGTATCTGTGGTTTAATGCCACGCCCAGCAGGCTGATGATGGGAGATGCAGGAAGCAGAGCCATGGGAGCGTTTATCAGTATTGCGGCGCTGAAAAGTAAAAGCCCGCTGCTGTTTCTTGCCTTTGCCCTGATCCTGATCTTAGATGGAGGACTGGGACTTTTGAAGGTTTCCCTGATCCGAGTTTTTAAGATCCACATTTTAAAGAATATCAGAACGCCGCTTCACGATCATGTGCGCAAAAACATGGGCTGGTCCAATACACAGACCGTGTTCCGTTTTGCGATCATTCAGATCGTGGTATCGGTTGCAGTGATCTATACAGTGATGTTGTAGAAACGGAGGGTGGAATGGAAAGGCGCGACAAAGTAAACTATTATCTGGATCTGGCAGAAACGGTTTCAAGAAGAAGTACCTGCCTTCGCAAAAGCTATGGGGCAGTAATCGTAAAAAATGATGAGGTGATCTCCACCGGATATGTGGGAGCGCCAAGGGGCAGAAAAAACTGTACAGATATGGGAATCTGCATCCGGCAGCAGCTTAACATTCCAAGGGGAGAGCGGTATGAGCTGTGCAGAAGCGTACATGCAGAGGCCAATGCCATTATCAGCGCATCCAGAGACAAAATGATCGGAAGCAATCTGTACCTTGCCGGAAGGGATGTGGAAACAGGAGCTTATGTGGTGAATTCCAGCTGCTGCTCCATGTGTAAAAGAATGGTCATCAATGCCGGGATCGCCAGGGTTTATATCCGGGACGGTCAGGATGAGTACCGTGTGATCGAGGTACAGGACTGGATCGACCAGGATGAATCCCTGAGCGGAACCAGAGGCTATTGATGCGAAAGTAGATTGAATTTGAGAAGAGGAAACAAGGATGAAGGAGCTTACATTAAATTTTAAGGATTATTGCGGCTGCGCAAGAAGACTGGTGGCAGAGGGACAGGTTCTTCTGGAAAACAAAGATCAGGTTCTGCCCCTTCCGAAGGGAGCAAAGGTGGCCGTGTTCGGAAGGATCCAGTCACATTATTACAAAAGCGGCACCGGCTCGGGAGGCATGGTGAACGTGGATAAGGTCACAGGCATTCTGGATGCGCTTTTGGAGGATCAGGATGTTGCGGTAGACCAGGAGCTGATCCAGGTCTATGAGGAGTGGGAGAAGGAGCATCCCTTTGACGAAGGAGTAGGCTGGGGAAACGAACCCTGGTGTCAGGAGGAAATGCCTCTTTCCGAAGAGCTTCTGGGAGGTGTTTCGGCAAGGGACGAGTATGCCCTCGTCATCATCGGAAGGACAGCGGGAGAGGATCAGGATAGCAAGAAGCTGCCCGGTTCCTGGTTTTTGACAGAGCTTGAAGAGGAAATGCTGGAAAAGGTAAGAAAAGCATTTTCCAAAATGATCGTGATCTTAAATGTAGGCAATATTATGGATATGGGGTTTGTGGATACCTATCGGCCGGATGCGGTGCTTTATGCATGGCAGGGGGGAATGATAGGCGGCTATGGAACCGTGGATGTGCTGACAGGAAAGGAAAACCCTTCCGGTAAGCTTTCCGACACCATTGCCTATCAGGTGGAGGACTATCCTTCTGATGCAAACTTTGGAAATACAGATGCTGATTTTTATCAGGAAGATATTTATGTGGGATACCGCTATTTTGAAACAGCAGCCAGAGAAAAGGTACGCTATCCCTTTGGGTACGGACTTTCCTATACCTCTTTTTCCGTAAAGGGAAATCAGGTTTCTGCAAAGGATCAGAAGCTGTCTTTGAAGGTACAGGTAAAAAACGAAGGGGCTGTAGCGGGAAAGGAAGTGGCACAGGTTTACATAATGTGTCCTCAGGGAAAGCTGGGGAAACCGGCGCTTATACTGGCGGCTTTCCAGAAAACAGAAAAGCTGGAGGCAGGAAAGACACAGGAGCTTACCCTTGCGATTCCCTTTGACCGCTTTGCTTCTTATGATGAGACCGGGCTTACAGGGTATGCGGCTTCCTTCGTGCTGGAGGAAGGAACCTATCAGGTTTTTGCCGGGAACAGTGTACGAAACCTTCAAAAGGCAGGAGAGTTTACCCTTTCAGATACGATGCTGCTTCAAAGACTTTCCAGTGCATTAGGGCCGGTAAAAAGCTTTACCCGGATGAAAGCGGTTAAAAGCGGAGAAGGATATGAGATGGAGTATGAGGCTGTACCCCTTCGGAAGGAAAGTCCGGCAGAGAGACGGGCGCAAAATCTGCCTGAGGATCTTCCTCTTTCAGGAGATCGGGGGTATCGTCTTTCGGATGTAAAAAACGGCAAAGTGTCCATGGAAGCCTTTATTGCGCAGCTTTCCAAGGAGGATCTTTCCTGCATAATCAGGGGAGAAGGAATGGGAAGTCCCAAGGTAACCCCTGGAACGGCGGCTGCCTTTGGAGGAATTTCAGAAAGCCTGAAGAGCTTTGGCATTCCCTGCGGATGCTGCTCAGATGGCCCTTCCGGAATGAGGCTGGACAGCGGGATGAAGGCATTCAGCCTTCCAAACGGAACGCTAATGGCATGCTCCTTTAATGAAAAGCTGGTGGAGGAGCTTTATACCTTTACCGGTGTTGAAATGGTAAAAAATCGTATAGACGCTCTTTTGGGGCCGGGGATCAATCTCCACAGGCATCCCTTAAACGGCAGGAACTTTGAATATTTTTCCGAGGATCCGCTTTTAACAGGAACCCTGGCGGCAGCACAGATCAGGGCGCTTCATCAATCCGGCGTTACAGGAACCCTGAAGCATTTCTGTGCCAATAATCAGGAAACGGGCCGCCATACCGTGGACAGTATCGTGTCGGAAAGAGCGCTGCGGGAGCTGTACTTAAAGCCCTTTGAGATGGCGGTTAAGGAAAGCGGCGCAGAAAGCGTTATGACCACCTATGGGTCTGTCAATGGACTTTGGACTTCCGGAAGCTATGATTTAAATACCACGATCCTGAGGAAACAGTGGGGCTTTGAGGGGATTGTCATGACAGACTGGTGGGCCTTTATCAGCGAGGAAGGGAAAGAACCTGATAAGACCAATTTCGCAGCAATGGCCAGAGCGCAAAATGACATTTACATGGTATGCTCCCAGGCAGACCGCAATGAGACCGGCGATAATACCCTTGACAGTCTGGAAGCAGGAACCCTTACCCTGGGAGAGCTTCAGAGGAATGCGGCAAATATCTGCGGCTTTTTGATGAATACCCATGCCTTTGAACGGATGAATGGAGAGGAAACCGTAGTCAGAGTGGAGGGGGCAGAGGAAACTTCCATGGCAGAAGGCCAGAATATTGTTTATTATAAGATCGATGAGGAACTGACCATAGATCTTTCGGAAATCAGCGCAGCTAAGGGAACGGATTTTGCGTTTGCGCTGGATATGGAAAAGGTGGGAGGCTACAGAGTAGCCCTTACGGCAAGCTCCCAGCTGTCTGAGCTTGCACAGATCCCGGTAAGCCTGTTCTATCTAGGCACGCCAAATGGAGTCTTTACCTTTAACGGAACAGGAGGAAAGGACAGGACCATAGAAAAGAAGGTCGTGTTAAAGACCAAATATTCTGTTCTGCGTCTGTACTTTGGACAAAATGGATTGAGGCCGGAAAGACTGCACGTTATTTTTGACAAACCGCTTGATGAAATCGCGGATGATGATGCTTATGTCAGCGGCATTTCACAATAAAAGGAACTCCTGCATATCCTAGAGATATGGGGATCAAAAGCCCCTGTCAATGGGGGAGCGAGTATGAAAACCGTTTTGATCGCAGGAGAGAATGGAAAAACTGAAAATTATGAAAAAGCGTTAAGGAGCCTTGGAATTCTGCCGGTATGCAGTTTAAAGGCTCCTTATGTTTATCGTTACGACGGGCTTCTTCTTCCGGGAGGGGGAGATATTGATCCAAGGCTCTTTGGCCAGCTTTCCATGGGAACCAGGGAGTTTGATCCCGAACTGGATAGAGTGCAGCTTGCCATTTTAAATGGCTTTGTGCAGGAGAGAAAACCGGTGCTTGGGATCTGTAAGGGCATGCAGCTCATTAACATTTATTTTGGAGGGGATCTTTTTCAGGATCTGGAAACGGCAGAAGGGCATGAGTACATTGGCAGGGATCAGGTGCATGATACGCAGACAGTAAAGGGAAGCTGGTTAGAAAAGCTGTATGGCGAGCGTTTCCGGGTAAACAGCGCCCATCATCAGGGAGTTGACAGTCCCGGAAGAAGGATTTCTTATGTTCAGACAGCGCCGGATGGGGTGATAGAAGGACTGAAGCATGATTTCCTGCCGGTCTTTGGAGTGCAGTGGCATCCCGAAAGGCTTCTGGATAAACGGCCGGATGGAGCCGTGGATGGCAGAGCGGTACTACGGTATTTTGCAGAGCAGCTTTCAGGCATATAAAAAAGCCAAAAACGTAATGGGATTAACGCTTTTGACTTATCATTTAAAGTAGCGAGAGGGGGACTTGAACCCTCGACACCACGGGTATGAACCGTGTGCTCTAGCCAGCTGAGCTATCTCGCCATATCAGCTGAAACACTAACGCTTCAGCAGTGGAACCTATAGGGCTCGAACCTATGACCCTCTGCTTGTAAGGCAGATGCTCTCCCAGCTGAGCTAAGATTCCATGTGCAGGTTTGAAGTCTTGTTCGAACCTGCTTTGCTAGTATACTATTCTTCGACCTGGGTTGTCAAGAACTTTTTTTATTTTTCCAAAAACCTTCTTTTGGTCCTTTTGATAGAGGTGAAATTCAGAAAAATCAAAAGCCGTAAAAGCGGGATGGCGCTTTGGCAGAACCAACTTTTTAACGCAGGCACGCTCTCGCTGCATATCGCTGGCAGCGGTACATAAGGCGCCAAAACACAGCGCCTAAGTACCGGCCGCTCTATAGCACCCGCTTATAAAAAGGTTGGTCCGCATAAGCGCTATCCAGTTTTTTGAGATTAAATAAAAACCGGAATTAAAGAATATCGTAGCCCTTGGAACGCAGACATTCCGCTACTTCATAGCTGTCATTTACATGAAGCAGGATGATAGGAGTTCCAAGCTCACGGTCAAAGGAAAGATACAGGTAATTGACATTGATATTGCTCTCCTGAACAGAACGCAGGAGCTTATTGAGACTTCCCACCTCATCATTCATCTGCACGCCGATAATATCGGTGACCTTGCACTGGTATCCCTTTGCGGTAAGCTTCTCATAGGCAAGCTGGGGATCAGATACCACCATGCGGACGATACCGTATTCCGCACTGTCGTTGGTGACAGATCCCAGAATGTTGATCTGGTCTTCCAGCAAAAGCTCCGTGATATTCAGCATGGCTCCCTTTTTATTTTCCGTAAAAATACAAATCTGTTTCAGCATAATTATCCCTTCCGTACTGTGTGGTTAGTCTGTTGTTACTTCCTATGTTATCTTAAGCTTGCTGAAGTGGGAAGTCAATGAAAAAAATGAATGATCTTCTTGCAAGTATTTCTTCTTCGAGATATGATAAACATACTGAAAAAAAGCAGGAAGCGCAAAACAAGAGGAAGGGTGTGTGAAAGTGGAAAAGCGAAAAGTAAAAATCTTTGCGGACAGTACCTGCGATCTTGCGCCGGAGCAGATCAAAGAGTATGAAATACAGATCATTCCGTTATGTATCCTTTTGGATGAAAAGAGCTATTATGATGGAGAAGAGCTTTTGCCGGATGAAATCTACAGATGGGCAGATGCCAACAAAAAAACACCAAAGACGGCGGCAATCACGCCGGAATATACGCAAAAAGCCATTGCTCCTTTTATGAATGCAGACGAGGATATTATTTTCTTTGGAATTTCAGAGGAAATGAGTACTACCTGCAATGTGATGCGGCTTGCCGCAGAAGAATTTGAAAAGGGAAGAGTGTTTGTGATCGATTCTGAAAATCTTTCCACAGGGATTGGATTACAGGTTCTGCGGGCTGCCGAGTATGCCAAAAACGGCATGGAGGCAGAGGAGATCGTGAAGAGGATCGAAGAGGACAGAGGTAAGGTGCGTGCCAGCTTTGTGGTAGATACCCTGGTGTATCTGGCAAGGGGAGGCAGATGCTCGGGAGCAACGGCGCTTTTAGCCAGCGCTTTGAAGCTTCATCCCTGCATCAATGTTATAAACGGAAAGATGGAAGTAGGGAATAAATACAGAGGAAGCCTTTTAAAGGCGGTCATGAAATATGCTGCGGACAAAGAAAAGGAGCTGTTGTCTGCAAGGGAGGAGATCGTTTTCATCACCCATTCCGGGATAGAGGAGGAGATCCTTGAAAAGGTCAGGGAATATCTAAGCTCTCTGCAGCACTTTGACAGGATCGTGGTCACCAGGGCGGGCGGTGTGATTTCAAGCCACTGCGGTCCGGGGACGCTGGGGATCCTTTACTATTTGAAATAGAGAAGTCTGGAATAAAAGCATGAATATATTATCGGCAGAAAATATCTCCATGGCATTTGGAGAACGAAAACTTTTTGATGAAACCTCCTTTTATCTGCAGGATGGGGAAAAGGTGGGGATCATTGGGATTAACGGAACCGGAAAATCCACGCTTCTTAAAATCCTTTCAGGGCAAGAAGCGCCGGATCAGGGAAAGGTTACCAGGGCTTTGCATGTGCGGATCAGTTTCCTGCCCCAGCATCCCTCCTTTGACCCGGAGGCAACGGTGCTAGAAGCGGTGCTTTCCCATGTGGACAGACAGGAAAAGAAGGTAACAGAGCAGACAGAGCTTGTGACCAGGGCCAAGACCATGCTTACAAAGCTCGGGGTTTCAGCGTATGAAGAGAAATGCGGAAATCTTTCCGGCGGACAGCGAAAGCGTCTTGCTCTTGTGGCGGCGCTGCTGGTTCCTTCTGATATTCTGCTTTTGGACGAGCCTACCAATCATTTGGACAATGAAATGTCCGACTGGCTGGAGGAACAACTGAAGATGCGCCAGGGCGCGCTTATCATGGTAACCCATGACAGATATTTCCTGGACCGGGTGGTAAACCGGATCGTGGAGATCCACAGAGGGAAAATTTATTCTTATCAGACGAACTATACCGGATATCTGGAACTGAAGGCCGGCAGGGAAGAAGCGGAGCTTGCAGGAGAAAGAAAGCGCAGATCTGTTTTGTGCAAGGAGCTTGCCTGGGTACAGAGAGGAGCACAGGCAAGATCTACAAAGCAAAAGGCCAGGCTCCAGCGTTTTGAGGAACTGAGCAGCCAGAAGGCAGAGGCAGGAAAGGAACAGGTAACACTGTCTTCCTTATCATCAAGACTTGGCAGGACAACCGTAGAACTTTCCCATTTGTCAAAGAGGTACGGAGATAAGATTCTGTTTGAGGATTTTTCCTATGTGTTTTTAAAAAATGACAGAGTGGGCTTCATCGGCCCCAATGGCTGTGGCAAAACCACTCTGATGAAAATGATCACCGGAATGGTACAGCCGGATCAGGGACAGATCGTCATCGGGCAGACCGTGAAGATCGGCTACTATGTGCAGGAGATCGATGAAAAGCAGATGCCGCCGGAGAAAAGAGTCATTGATTATATCCGGGATGTGGCAGAATATGTGCAGACAGAGGAAGGAAGCGTATCGGCTTCCCAGATGATGGAGCGGTTCTTGTTTGAGGGAAAGGATCAGTATGGGCTTTTGTCAAAGCTCTCCGGCGGTGAAAAGCGCAGGCTCAATCTTTTACGAGTGCTTATGGGAGCGCCCAATGTGCTGATTTTGGACGAACCTACCAATGACCTTGATATTGCAACGCTGACCGTGCTTGAGGATTATCTGGATGATTTTCAGGGGATCGTGATCACGGTTTCCCATGACAGATATTTTCTGGACAGAGTTGTCAGCAGGATTTTTGCAGGTGACGGGCAGGGGAAATGGAGACAGCATGAGGGCGGATATACAGATTACTACATGCGCACCCTGGCAGAAGGGGAAGCGGAGGCCTGCAGCGGAGCAGGGAGCATGGCAGGCAGAGCAAGAGAAGCAGGGGCGCAGAACGCTGCGGAGGGAAAGGACAACTGGAAGCAGCATTCTGTTAAGCTGAGGTTTACCTACAAGGAGCAGCGGGATTATGAAGGGATTGAAGAGCAGATCGGCGCCTTGGAGGAAAAGATAAAGAAGCTGGAGAAAGAGATGGAGCTTGCCGCCACAGATTTTGTAAAGCTTGGAAAGCTTACGGAGGAAAAGCAGCAGGCGGAAAAGGAACTGGAACAGAAAATGGACCGCTGGATGTATCTGGAGGAACTAAAGGCATACATGGAAAGCGGTGATGAGGGGCAGGTACAGAGATTGCGGGAGGAAAATTAATCATGGAGCTGCTTGCAAAATGTTTAAGCTGGTTTCAGATCCATAATCTTTTTGAACTGCTGAGTATGATCGGTCTGATCTATTTTCTGGTCAACCGTTTTTTGCTCCATCGGGTGCCGGTACCGGGCAGTGCTTTTAAGAAAGTATCTCCGGAACTTTTGGAAAAGTGCGTGCGGCAGCTTGAGAAGGGAGAAAAGAAACAGTTTGAACCTTACCAGATGCCACGGGAGCTGTATGAGGCGCTTTCCAAGGATCTTTGGGAAGAAAAAAATCTGAAGGAGCTTTTGTGCAGCATCTGTGACCATCTGGGGATAAACGGAAGCTTTATTAAGCTGGTGCTTCAGGAAACAGAGGCAGCGGACAAGGCAGGAGAGATCTCTACGGATCTGGCGTTTACTACGATCAGACTGATAAAAAAGCCTTATTATGACCTGAATACGGTAACTGCCATTCTGGCCCATGAAGCATGTCATCTTCATCTGTATTATCAGGGGATCAAGCTTCGGGATACCTGGGAAAATGAAGTCCTGACGGACACGGCCGTTGTTTATTGCGGTTTTGGGGAATATTTGTATCAGGGATACGCAGTCAGATCCGGAGAGTTTGCTTTTTCCTATCATAAGGTGGGATATATCCGGAAAGAGGATGTTGCTGTGATCCGAAGGCTGATGGAAGAGTAAGCCTATGGACTAAAGTCTGCAGGTTTTGGAAAGGAAAAAAGAATGCGCAAAAAGCGTGCGCAGAAATGAGGATAAATATGAGAATTGGAATGGGCTATGATGTTCATAAACTGACAGAAAACAGAAAGCTGATCATTGGGGGTGTGGAGATCCCTTATGAAAAGGGACTGCTGGGGCATTCAGACGCAGATGTGCTTCTGCATGCCATTATGGATGCGCTTTTGGGGGCAGGGGCCCTTGGGGATATTGGAAAGCATTTTCCGGATACCGACCCCGCGTATAAAGGAATTTCCTCTATGGAGCTGCTCAAAAGAGTAGGCAGTCTTTTGGAGGAGCACTTTTATCTGATCGAAAACATCGATGCAACCATCATTGCACAGGCACCTAAAATGCGGCCCTATATTGATGCCATGAGGGAAAATATCGCACAGGCCCTTGGAATTTCCGTGGAACAGGTAAATGTAAAGGCTACCACCGAAGAGGGTCTTGGGTTTACCGGAAGCGGTGAAGGAATCTCTTCCCAGGCTGTCTGCCTGCTCACCACCCCTATGGGGCTTTCCGCTGATAATGTAATGGAAAGAGGATGCAGTGGCTGCAGCGGCTGTCCCCAGGCAAAAGAGATGTGATGGGGGAGGCTTAAGCGGTAAATAAATCCACTTGGTAGATTTTTATGCTCATGGACTACGAGACTGCTAAACTAAGGAGTGGTTGCAAACAAAAGAGGCGGCAGTTTAGCAGGTGGTGAGAAAATGTCCTACAAAGAGATAGGCGCAAGGATCAGGACTTTGCGGGAAAGTGATGGATTAAGCAGGGATAAGCTGGCAGAAAGAGTAGAGATCTCCAGCAAGTTTCTTTACGAGATTGAAATGGGGAAAAAAGGCTTTTCGGCCGAGACCCTCCGCAGACTTTCCCTGGCGCTGAATATTAGCAGTGATTACCTGCTAAGCGGTGTGGGAGAACAGAAACTCCAAATCAGGAAAGATCAAATGTGACTTTAGAAGCACCCATGCGGGGTGCTTCTTTTTTAGCTGAGCATTCCGCCCAGCATGCCGCTGCCGGCGCAGAGAAAGAGAACAGTAAAAAGCCTGCCGGATATGGCGGAAAGGCCATGATTGACGATCATGGAAAGGAGAAAGAGGATCAGAAAGTAAAGGATGCCTGCAAGCAGTCCCCACAGGAATTTGCGGTTGCCCTCCCGTTTTCCAAAAAGAAATCCGGCCAGAAAGGTCACAAGGATATAGATACAGGTGATGCAGATCGTAACGATCTGTTCGGAAAGCTGGAAACGGTACAGCATCAAAGACAGCAAAAGGAGCAGCCCTGTGGTCAGCAGATAGGATAAGAGCAGGCACTTTAAAATAAAGGTGAAACGTGAGGGGACAGGGGTGATTTTTTCCTTCATAGAATTCTCCCGAAAAACTTCTCTATGCTTTATCATATGCCTGTGCTTGACAGAGAATGCCCTCCTATTGTAATATTTGCATAAGCTGTCTGAAAAAGACAGTAATCTTAAATATAAGGAGTGATTTACATTTTGGATACCGATGGTGTCATACAGTTGTTTGCGTTACTGATTTTGGTGTGTTTGTCCGCCTTTTTCTCGTCGGCGGAGACCTCCCTGTCCACAGTAAACAGGGTAAGGCTGAAGACTCTTGCAGAAGAGGGAAATAAGAGGGCGCAGACGGCTCTTCATGTACTGGATAAGTACGGAAAAATGCTCAGTGCAATTTTGATCGGGAACAACGTAGTCAATCTGTCTGCGTCTGCTCTGGCAACAACCCTTGCCATTAAGATTAATCTTGCAGTGGGGATCGCCACAGGAGTTTTAACAGTGGTAATTCTTTTGTTTGGAGAAATCCTTCCCAAAAACATGGCAATGGTGTATTCTGAGAAGCTGGCGCTTGCCTATGCGGGGATCGTTGCTCTTGTCATGAAGGTACTTACCCCGGTGATCTTTCTGGTTGATAAGCTGTCGCAGGGGCTGATGAAGCTGCTACATATCGATGCAGGCAAAAAGCAGGCCATGACGGAAAATGAGCTGAGAACTTATGTGGAGGTCAGCCATGAGGACGGCGTGATCGAGTCGGAAGAACGGGAAATGATCTACAACGTGTTTGATTTCAGTGATGCCGTAGCCAAGGATATCATGATCCCCAGGATCGATATGGCGGTAGTCAGCGAGGAAGCAGACTATGATGAGGTCATGAAGCTGTTCCAGGATTGCATGTATACCAGAATTCCCGTGTATCATGAAGATAAGGATAATATTATCGGACTGATCAACATTAAGGATTTTATCCTGGTGAAGGATAAAGCTCATTTCAGAATACAGGATATCCGCAGACAGGCATATTACACTTACGAATATAAAAAGACCGCTGATCTTCTGATGGAAATGCGGGAGAAGCGTGCCAATGTGGCGTTTGTGCTAAACGAATATGGCGCTACGGTGGGAATGATCACCATGGAAGACCTTTTGGAGGAGATTGTGGGAGAGATCCGCGATGAATATGATGAGGATGAGGAAGAACTGATCCAGGCAGCAGGAGAAAGGGCTTATCTGGTAGAGGGAAGCATGAAGCTAAGCGACATCAATGATGCGTTGGGGACAGATCTGGAATCTGAGGATTATGATTCCATTGGAGGCCTGATCATCGAAAACCTTGACAGACTGCCGGAGGATGGGGAAACCATTGAAACAGCATCCGGGATCACCCTGCAGGTAAAGGGCGTGAATCAGAACCGTATTGTAAAGGTGCTTATGACGCTGCCTGAAAAGAAAGAGGAGGAAAGCGGCGAAGACACCTCCAAAGAACAGGAAAGCGCAGCAGAAACGAAGGAAGAGGACGCCTAGGCATAATTTTTTTACAAAATACTTTTCCAAAATTGACATCTATGCTATACTAAATAGAAATTGAGAAGAAATACCTGTCTTTGACAGGGTAAGAGATAAGATGAAGGAGATAATCATTATGAAGCGTATTAAGACATTAGCTACCAGAGATCTTAAAGAGAGCATGAAGAAGGGTGGATGCGGCGAGTGTCAGACTTCCTGCCAGTCAGCATGCAAGACCTCCTGTACAGTAGGCAACCAGAGCTGTGAGAAGGTAAAATAAGTTTAGAAACAGGATTGGGAAGGTAAGCAGCGGCCTGCGCCGCTGCTTATTGTGTGTTATCCCTCCCTGCAGAAAGGTATGGATACAAAAAGTGATACATCAGTACAAGAATAACGGCTATAACATCGTTTTGGATGTGAACAGCGGTTCCGTTCATGTAGTGGACGATGTGGTTTATGATCTGATCCCCATTGCAGAGGAACTGCTGCAGGATAAGACTGAGGAACAGGTAAAAGCCGCATGCCTTGAAAAGCTTCAAGGAAAATATGAAACAGCAGATATTGAGGATGCTTATGAGCAGGTGATGGAGCTGAAGGAAATGGGACAGCTTTATGCACCTGATATTTATGAAAATTATATTTTTGATTTCAAAAAGAGACAGACCGTGGTAAAGGCGCTGTGCCTTCATATTGCCCATGACTGCAATCTTGCCTGCAAATACTGCTTTGCAGAGGAGGGAGAGTATCATGGAAGAAGAGCGCTTATGAGCTATGAGGTAGGGAAAAAGGCCCTGGATTTCCTGGTGAAAAATTCCGGAAGCCGTATCAACCTGGAGGTGGATTTCTTCGGCGGGGAACCGCTTATGAACTGGCAGGTGGTAAAGGATCTGGTAGCCTATGGGCGCAGCCTTGAGGAGCCCTTTCACAAGAAGTTCCGTTTTACCCTTACCACCAATGGCGTGCTATTAAACGACGAGATCATGGAATTTTTAAACAGGGAAATGTCAAATGTAGTCCTTTCCATTGACGGAAGAAAAGAAATCCATGATCTGATGCGGCCGTTCCGCAAGGGGCAGGGCAGCTATGATCTGATCGTTCCCAAATTCCAGAAGCTGGCAGAAAGCAGAGAGCAGATGAATTATTATGTGAGAGGAACCTTTACCAGAAATAATCTGGATTTCTCCAGGGATGTACTGCATCTGGCTGATCTGGGCTTTCAGCAGATTTCCGTGGAGCCTGTGGTAGCGCAGCCTACAGATGACTACGCCCTGAGGGAGGAGGATCTTCCGGTACTGCTTGAGGAATATGATAAGCTTGCAAAAGCGCTGCTTGAAAGGAAAAAAGAAGGAAAAGGTGTCAATTTCTTTCATTTTATGATAGACTTGGAGGGTGGCCCGTGCGTAGCCAAAAGACTTTCCGGCTGCGGATCGGGAACAGAGTATCTGGCAGTCACTCCCTGGGGAGACCTTTACCCCTGTCATCAGTTTGTGGGAAATGAAGATTTCCTCATGGGAAATGTGGATGACGGGATCACAAGGACGGACATCCGGGATGAATTTAAGACCTGTAATGTCTACGCAAAGGAAAAATGCAGGAACTGTTTTGCAAAGTTTTACTGCAGCGGCGGCTGTGCTGCCAATTCCTTTAACTTCCATGGGCATATCAATGATGCCTATGACCTTGGCTGTGAGCTTCAAAAGAAGCGTATTGAATGCGCAATTATGATAAAAGCGGCATTGGCCGATTTAGAAGGAGAAGAAAGTGATGAAGAAGAGTAAAGCAATCATTACGCTGGTTGTGTTTGTTTTGCTGCTTGGCTGTTTTGGCTATACAGCAGCAGTTGGAATCGGTTCAGATGGTTCCGGTTCTGCAGCCAGCATCAATCTTGGCCTTGATCTTGAAGGCGGCGTAAGCATTACCTATCAGGCTGTTGGAGAGGAAAAGCCCAGCAGTGAGGATATGGCGGATACCATTTACAAGCTGCAAAGGCGTGTGGAAGGCTACAGCACTGAGGCGGTTGTGTATCAGGAGGGAGAGGATCGGATCAACATTGAGATCCCCGGCGTATCGGATGCCACAACAATTTTAGAGGAGCTTGGAAAGCCCGGTTCCCTGTATTTCATTTCCGAAACGGATGCAGACGGAAATGCAAACTATGACAGATACTATTACACCTTAAATAAGACCATTGATGAGCTTCAGGCAGACGGAAGCGTGGTTCTGGTAGGTACCGATATCAAGGACGCACAGGCAAGGGCCTATACAGACAATATGCAGAACAGCGGCTTTGCAGTGGATCTGACCTTAACAGACGATGGAACCCAAAAGTTCGCAGAGGCAACACAAAGCGCTTACCAGAAGGGAGAGACCATTGCGATCTACTATGATGGCGGTATTATCAGCGCTCCCAGCGTAAACGCGGTTATTTCCAACGGACAGGCACAGATCACAGGAAACTTCACCCATGAAGAGGCGGAGCAACTTGCTTCTACCATCCGTATCGGCGGCCTTAAGCTGGAACTTGAAGAACTTCATTCCAAGATCGTGGGAGCCCAGCTTGGTGAGGAAGCCATTGCGACCAGTATCAAAGCGGCAGTGGTTGGATTTGCCATTATCGTTGTTTTCATGATCGCAATTTATTATATTGCCGGTCTGGCTTCCAGCCTTGCACTGGCAATGTATGTGGAACTGATCATCATCCTGCTGGATGCGTTTGATATTACCCTGACGCTTCCCGGTATTGCAGGTATCATCCTGTCCATCGGTATGGCAGTAGACGCCAATGTAATCATTTTTGCCCGTATCCGCGAGGAGCTGGCAAAGGGAAAGACCGTCAAATCAGCTATTGAGATCGGATTTAAAAAGGCAACCTCAGCGATCGTAGACGGAAATGTAACGACCCTGATCGCAGCAGCGGTTCTGGGAGTTCTGGGAAGCGGAACCATTAAAGGCTTTGCCGCTACCCTGGCGCTTGGTATTATCCTTTCCATGTTTACAGCCATGGTAGTGACCAGAATTTTGTTAAAGGCATTCTATGCTATCGGATTACAAAGCCCCAAGCTGTATGGCGTTGCAAGAGAAAGAAAAGCCATCAACTTTGTGGGAAAGAAAGCAATCTTCTTTACGGTTTCCATTGTTGCCATCCTTTCCGGCTTTGTATTTATGGGAATTAACAAGGCAAACACAGGAAATTCTTTAAATTACAGTCTGGAGTTTGTAGGCGGTACTTCCACAGATGTAACATTTAACGAAGATATGTCGCTGGCAGACTTAGACGAAAAAGTGGTTCCTCTGATCGAGCAGATCACCGGAGACGGCAATGTCCAGACCCAGAAGGTAGAGGGAACCAATGAAGTGATCTTTAAGACAAGATCCCTGGATATTGCGGAAAGAGATGCATTTAAAGAGGCAATGGTAAGCAATTTTGCCGTAGATGGAGACAAGATCACCACAGAGACTATCAGCTCCACCGTCAGCAGTGAAATGAAGTCCGATGCAATCCTGGCAGTGGCAGTAGCGGCTGTGTTCATGCTGATCTATATCTGGTTCCGGTTTAAGGACATCCGTTTCGGCGCAAGCTCCGTAGCAGCGCTGTTACATGATGTGCTTGTGGTTCTGGCATTTTATGCGATCGTAAGGATTTCCGTAGGAACCACCTTTATTGCATGTATGCTGACCATTGTAGGTTATTCCATCAATGCGACCATTGTTATCTTTGACCGTATCCGTGAGAATATGCAGACCATTAGTAAGAAGGATTCTCTGGAAGAAATGGTAAATCAGAGTATTACCCAGACCCTGTCCAGAAGTATTTTTACTTCCCTGACAACATTTATCATGGTTGCGACCCTTTACATTTACGGAGTATCCTCCGTAAGAGAATTTGCCCTTCCTTTGATGGCAGGTATTCTCTGCGGTACCTATTCATCCGTATGTATTACAGGCGCCCTGTGGTTAGTGCTTCGTAAGGTATTTCCACAGAAGAAAGCAGCGTAAGGTAAAAAGAGGAAAAAAGGCATTCTGATCAAGGTCAGAATGTCTTTTCTTTTCTGTAAATTTAGTAGAAATTGAAGACAGGAAAAGAAGAAAACATGGCAAAATGGATGGTAGCCGCTAAAAAGGCGGATTTTGAACAGATTGCACAGGAATTTGGTATTTCTCCCGTACTTGCCAGGCTGATCAGAAACCGTGACATGACCACAGAAGAGGAGATCAGGCAGTATCTGCATGGAACCCTGAAGGATCTGCATGCTCCGGAACTGATGAAGGATATGGAGAAAGCGGCAGAAATTTTACGCAAAAAAATAAGGTCAGGAAAGCATATCCGTATTATAGGGGATTATGATGTAGACGGGATCTGTGCCTCTTATATTCTGCAAAGGGGCTTATCTCTGCTTGGGGCAGATGCAGACGTGGTGATCCCCCACAGGATTAAGGACGGATACGGATTAAATGACAGTCTGATCGAGGATGCACAAAAAGACGGCGCAGATACGATCCTGACCTGCGACAATGGGATTGCAGCAGCATCGCAGATAAGGCTTGCCAAGGAGAAGGGCATGACCGTGATCGTGACAGACCACCATGAGGTGCCCTTTGAAGAAGACCAGGGGGAAAGGCATTATCTTCTGCCTCCCGCAGATGCGGTGGTAGATCCGAAGCAGATGGAGTGTACCTATCCCTTTCCCCAGATCTGCGGAGCTGTGGTGGCAGGAAAGCTGATCCATTGTCTTCTGGAAAAGGAGGAGCAGACAGACGGACAGGAAAAGCAGGCGCTTTACCGGGAAATCCTGGGATTTGAAGCGCTGGCTACGGTGTGCGACGTAATGGAGCTTAAGGATGAAAACCGTATCATTGTGCGGGAAGGCTTAAAGGAGCTGGAGCGTACGCAAAATGTGGGAATGCAGGCGCTTCTTCGGGTAAATGGCATTGATAACAGACCCCTGACCCCTTATCATGCCGGGTTTATCCTTGGCCCCTGTATGAATGCCACGGGACGCCTTGACACGGCAAAGAGGGCCCTTTCCCTTTTTTCCAGCCGGGAATATGCCCGGGCCGTTACCATTGCAGGGGATTTAAAGAGCCTGAACGACAGCCGGAAGACTATGACGGAAAAAGGGGTAGAACAGGCGGCGGAGCAGATAGAAACAACCTCCGTGGGAAAGGATCTTGTTCTGGTGATTTTTTTGCCGGAATGCCATGAAAGCCTTGCCGGGATCATTGCCGGGAGGATCAAGGAAAAGTACGGAAAGCCTACCTTTGTCTTTACCAGAGGAGAGGAAGGCATTAAAGGAAGCGGAAGGTCTGTGGAGGCCTACCACATGTATGAGGAGATTACGGCCTGCAAGGAGCTGTTTACCAGATATGGCGGTCATGCCATGGCGGCAGGGATCTCCATGCAGGGGGAAAAGGAGATGGAGGCATTCCGGCGCAGGATCAATCAGAACTGTACCCTGACGGAAAAGGATCTGGAACCGGTTCTACATATTGATGCAGCTATGCCGCTTTCCTATGCAAGCAGAGACTTTATCAGGCAGCTTTCCCTGTTAGAGCCCTTTGGAACCGGAAATCCAAGGCCGCTTTTTGCCAGAAAGAACATCAGCCTGCTTTCCGGCAGAAAGCTTGGAAAAAACAAAAATGTAGGGAAATACCGGATTGCCGATGAGGAAGGCGCAGAGTACGAAATGATCTATTTTGGGGATCTTGCGGTATTTGATGCTTTCCTGGAAAAACGATATGGGGAAGAGGGGGAGCGGCAGCTTTATGAGGGCAGACTGCCCCTTGGCAGGGTAACGATCAGTATGGCATACTATCCGGATCTGAATTTTTTTGCAGGAAGGGAAAGCGTTCAGATCGTGATGAAGGATTATTGCTGAGAAGCAGAAATGAGGGGAAACATGGAGCAGAAAAAACATATGATAACTGTAACATTAAATCCGGCGGTGGATAAGACCTATACTGCCGAAAGCCTGATCCTTGGGCAGGTCAACCGGATGGAAAGCGTTAATAATATTGCGGGAGGCAAGGGCATTAATGTGACCAAGGTGCTCAGACAATATGGGTATCCGGTAACGGCCCTTGGATTTTTCGGCGGCTACAGCGGCAAAATGATTGAGGACGCCATGGAAGGCATTGGCGTAAGGTGCCGCTTTACCCATGTAAAGGGCGAGACCAGAAGCAGCATCAATATTCTGGCAAGAGATGGGTATGTGACGGAAATACTGGAGCCAGGGCCTTCCATAAAGGAAAAGGAGCTTGCCGGGTTTCTGGACGTCTATGAAAAGGAACTGGAAACGTGCAGCCTGGTGATCCTGTCAGGAAGCGTGCCGGCGAAGGTACCTGTGGACATTTATGCCACACTGATAAAAATGGCGGAGGAAAGAAAGGTCAGAGTTCTCTTGGACAGCAGCGGGATCCCTTTAAAGGAGGGAGTTAGGGCCTGCCCTTATATGGTGAAGCCCAATCGCAAAGAACTGGAATTTCTGCTGGGCAGAAGCCTGAAAAGTCTGGAAGAAATCCGGGCAGGAGCAGAACTTTTGCAGAAAGGCGGCATTCCCCATGTGCTGGTTTCCATGGGGGCAAAGGGGATGCTTTATTTGCAGGAAGGGCGCTGTTTGTACGCAAAGGCGCCTAAGATTACCGCAGTCAATACCGTAGGGTGCGGGGACAGCGCTGTGGCGGCTTTTGCCATGGGGCTGCTTATGGAAAAGGAAGGAAGGGAAATGCTGCGAAGCTGTGTGGGGATTTCTGCAGCCAACGCCTGCAGCCTGGAAAGCGCGGTGATCCCACAGGAAAAAGTGGAGGAGATCATGGAAAAGGTTGAGATCACAGAATGGTGATCCCGGCAGAATAACATAGCAAAGCCCCCGGGGGATGCCGGGGGCTTTGCAATTCTTATGAGGGGGGAGATAGTGAGTTGTTCAACTATCTTGGTTATTATCATAAAGGGGAAATGTGTACAAAGTGTGTCTGATTTATGATAAAAATCTAAAATCCTCTTAACAAAAAATTAAGCAGTTAAAAAAATTTGAAAAACATATTTTTTCATGCTATCTTTATAGAAGGTTCCTATGGCAGTCTGCGCTGGAACGTCGCAGATTGGCCGGGTTTTCAAGCGTTCCGGAATGGAGAAAAGACATGTTTTTGTGTAAAGAGCTTTTACAGGGCCTTGCTTATGAGTGCGTACAGGGAGATACAGATAGAGAGATCACACAGGTGGTTTATGATTCCAGGAAGATCACAGAGGGCTGCATGTTTCTGTGTATCTGCGGTTACAATGTGGATGGACACAGCTTTGCCATGGAGGCGGCACAGAAAGGGGCGGCAGCTATTGTAGTACAAAAGGAAGTGGAGCTTCCGAAAGACTGCAGCATGACTGTGATCCGGGTAGAGGACACCAGATATGCAATGGCCTTTATTGCGGCGGCTTATTTCGGGCATCCCGCAGACCGGCTGAAGGTGATCGGAATTACCGGAACCAAGGGAAAGACCACCACCACTTATCTTGTGAAATCCATTTTGGAGAAGGCCGGCTACAAGGTGGGGCTGATCGGAACGATCGAGGCCATTATCGGAGAAAAGCATATTCCTGCAAATAATACAACGCCGGAATCCTTTGTGCTTCAGCAGTATTTTAAAGAAATGGAAGATGCCGGCTGCCAGGTGGTGGTGATGGAGGTGGCATCCCAGGGACTGAAGCTGCACAGAACCCAGGGCTTTACCTTTGAACTGGGTATTTTCACGAATTTGGAGCCGGATCATATCGGCCCTAACGAGCATGCGGATTTCGAGGAATATCAGTATTGCAAGGGGCTTTTATTTAAACAGTGCAAAGTGGGGATTGTGAATAAGGATGATGCCCATATGGAGGCGGTTTTAAAGGGGCATACCTGCCAGATAGAAACCTATGGCTTTGACCGGACGGCAGATCTGTATGCGGAGGATTTAAAGCTGGTCAATAAGCCGGGAGAGCTGGGGATTGACTTTAAGGTCAGAGGAAAAATGGAATTTGAGGTGGAGGTGCCCACACCGGGAAGGTTCAGCGTGTACAATGCCCTTACAGCCATTGCGGTGTGCAGACACTTTAAGGTGGAAATTCCCCAGATCCAGAAGGCCCTTCTTTCTGCCCATGTAAAGGGAAGAATCGAAATGGTGCCGGTATCTGATCAGTTTACCCTGCTGATTGATTACGCCCATAATGCCATGGCCCTTGAGAGCCTGTTATCGACCCTGCGGGAATATGATCCCGGCCGGCTGGTGTGTGTGTTTGGATGCGGCGGGAACCGATCAAAGCTGCGCAGGTATGAAATGGGGGAGGTCAGCGGAAGGCTGGCAGACTTTACGATCATTACCTCAGATAATCCAAGATTTGAAGAGCCTCAGGCGATCATAGATGACATTAAGGTGGGAATGGCAAAGACCCAGGGAAAATATATCGAGATCTGCGACCGAAAGGAAGCCATTGCCTATGCCATTGACCATGGACAGCCGGGGGATATTATTGTTCTTGCAGGAAAAGGGCATGAGGATTATCAGGAGATCAAGGGGGTAAAATATCCCATGGATGAAAGAGTCCTGATCGCAGAGATCTTGAAGGAAAGAGGCAGATGATAACAGGCAGATATGCAAATGTCATTGTAGATATCTCCCATGAGAAGGTAGACCGGCCTTTCCAGTACAAAATACCGGAAAGGCTCATGGGAAAGCTGTCTCCCGGCATGTGTGTGGAGATCCCCTTTGGAAACGGCAGCCGTTTCCGTCAGGGCTATGTGATCGAGGTCACGGATAAGCCGGAGTATGCACCGGAAAAGCAGAAGGAAATTGCCGGGATCGTACAGGGCGGAGTTTCCATGCAGGCAGATCAGATCCGGCTTGCTGCCTGGATCAGGGAAACCTATGGCTCTACCATGATCGCAGCCCTGAAAACAGTGCTGCCGGTGCGGCAGGAGCGGAAGCAGAAGGAAAAGAAAAAGATTGTAAGGTGCCTCGGGGCGGAAGAGACCATGGCGCTGCTGGGGCAGGCCCAAAGAAAGCATCAGACGGCAAAGGTAAGAGTGCTGGAACAGCTTTGCAGGGAAGAGATCCTGCCTTATGAGCTGGTCAGCGGCAAGCTCAACGTTTCTCCTGCTACGCTGCGGAGCCTTGAGAGCCAGGGCGTGATCCGGGTGGAAGCGGAAAGCTATTACCGAAACCCGGTAAAGCTGACCGCAGAAGCGGAAGAAGGAAAGCGGCTTTCAGAGGAGCAAAGCGCCGTCAGGGATCAGGTGCTTTCAGATTACGATCAGGGGAAAAACAAGACCTATCTGATCCACGGGATCACGGGAAGCGGTAAAACAGAGGTCTATCTTGCCATAATTGAGGGCATGATAAAAAGAGGGAAGCAGTGCATCGTACTGATCCCGGAAATTGCACTGACCTATCAGACGCTCCTGCGTTTTTATAAGCGATTCGGAGACCGGGTTTCTGTAATGAATTCCAGTCTTTCGGCAGGTGAGAAATATGATCAGTGCGAGCGGGCAAGAAAGGGCGAGATCGATGTGATCATCGGTCCCCGCTCTGCACTGTTTGTTCCCTTTGAAAATCTGGGACTGGTGGTCATCGATGAGGAGCATGAGGGCAGCTACAAAAGCGAAAGCATGCCAAGGTATCATGCCAGGGAAACGGCCAGATATCTGGCAGATTTAAAGGGAGCCAGTCTGGTGCTGGGCTCGGCAACGCCCTCCCTGGAGGCGTATTACCTTGCGCAGAAGGGAAAATATGAGCTTTTCAGGCTGGGAAGCAGACTGACCGGAGGAAGCCTTGCCAGAGTTTATATTGCCGATCTGAGGCAGGAGCTTCGGGAGGGAAACAGATCCATCTTCAGCAGGAAGTTAAAGGAACTGATGGAGGAGCGGCTCGCCAAAAAGGAGCAGATGATCCTGTTTTTAAACCGCAGAGGCTATGCAGGGTTTGTGTCCTGCAGGAGCTGCGGACTGGTGATGAAGTGCCCTCACTGCGATGTTTCCCTTTCCAAGCATATGGGAGGAAAGCTGGTATGCCACTATTGCGGCTATGAAACCAGAGAGCCGGAAAAGTGTCCGGAATGCGGTTCCCCTTATATTATGGGATTTAAGGCGGGAACCCAGCAGATCGAACAAAATCTTTACAAAACCTTCCCTGGGATCAGGGTACTTCGGATGGATGGAGATACTACCAGACAAAAAGGGAGCTATGAAAGGATCTTAAGTGCCTTTGCAGAGGGAGAGGCGGATGTCCTTTTGGGAACGCAGATGATCGTAAAGGGACATGATTTCCCAAATGTGACCCTGGTAGGGGTGCTGGCAGCGGATCTTTCCCTGAATGAAAATGACTACCGGGCAGGGGAGCGGACCTTCCAGCTTCTGACCCAGGCGGTGGGAAGAGCAGGCAGGGGAAGCAAGCCGGGAGAAGCGGTGATCCAGACCTACCGGCCGGATCATTACAGCATACAGTGGGCGGCAAAGCAGGATTATAATGCTTTTTATGAGGAGGAGATCCTGTATCGGGAGATGGCGCAGTATCCTCCGGTATCCCATATGCTGGCTGTGCTTGTGACCACGGAAAACAGGGAGGAAGGCTGGAAGCTGATACAGCAGCTTTCAGAGCTTGCGGGAAAGGCGCAGGGAGTCAGCGTCATTGGCCCTTCTGAGGCCTCTATTGGAAAAATTAACGATTGTTACCGATTTGTGGTATACTGTAAAGCATCAGAGTATGCAAATCTGATCCGGGTAAAGGATGAGATGGAGAAACATCTGGATGCTCCGGGCAGAAGAACGGAAAATGTGCAGTTTGATTTTGATCCCATGGATCGTTATTAAAGCAGAATGCAGGAATGGAGAAGAGTATGGCAATCAGAAACATAAGAGAGATCGGAGATCCGATCCTGAACAAGGTAAGTAAGGAAGTAAAGGAAGTATCAGAGAGAACCAAGGAACTGATCGACGATATGTTTGACACCATGTATGAGGCAGACGGAGTAGGTCTTGCAGCGCCTCAGGTAGGGATTTTAAAGCGGATCGTCGTGATCGACGTAACGGGGGAGGATCCCCTTTTGCTGATCAATCCCGTGATACTAGAGACCTCCGGGGAACAGAGAGGAAATGAAGGCTGTCTGTCCGTTCCGGGTAAGACCGGCATTGTGACCAGACCCAATTATGTGAAGGTAAGGGCCTGTAACGAAAAGATGGAAGCCTTTGAGGTGGAGGGAACGGAACTTCTGGCCAGGGCGCTGTGCCATGAAATTGAGCATCTGGACGGACACTTGTATGTGGAAAAGGTAGAGGGAGAGCTGATGAACCTTTCCGATCTTTCGGAGGAAGAGGAATGATCAGAATTGTGTATATGGGAACCCCGGATTTTGCGGTAGAGCCCTTAGAAGCAATCATAAAGGCAGGGTACGAGGTTACAGCTGTGGTTACCCAGCCGGATAAGCAGAAAGGCCGGGGAAAAGAAGTGAAGATGACGCCTGTCAAGGAGTGTGCCCTGCGGCATGGGATCCCTGTTTTTCAGCCGGTTAAGATCAAGGAGCCGGAGGCGGTAGCAGAGCTTGAAAAATATCAGGCAGATCTTTTTGTGGTTGCGGCCTTTGGGCAGCTGCTTTCAGAGGAGATCCTGAACATGCCCGAATATGGATGCATCAATATCCATGCCTCTCTTCTTCCGGCATACCGAGGGGCAGCGCCGATCCAGTGGGCCGTATTAAACGGAGAAAAGGAGAGCGGCGTTACCATCATGCAGATGGATAAGGGACTTGATACCGGCGATATGCTGCTGAAGCGTTCCGTGGAGCTTTCTCCTAAGGAAACCGGGGACAGCCTCCATGATAAGCTGATGCATCTGGGGGCAGAACTGATCGTGGAAGCGCTTTCCAAGCTGGAAAAAGGAGAGCTGGTTCCTGAAAAACAAAAGGACGAGCTTTCCAGCTATGCCAAAAAGCTGACAAAGGCAATGGGGCAGATCGACTGGTCCAAGGATGCCGTCAGTCTGGAAAGATGGATCCGGGGATTAAATTCCTGGCCAAGCGCCTATACCTTTTTTGGCGGAAAGACCTTAAAAATCTGGGAGGCCCAGGTAGCGGAGGAAAATGGCGCGCAAAAGGCAGAGCCCGGACAGGTGGTCAGTGTTTCCAGGGAAGGCTTTACGGTGGCCTGCGGCCAGGGAGCGCTGCAGATCCTTTCCCTGCAGTTAGAAGGGAAAAAACGGGTTTTGACCAGGGAATTTCTTCTGGGATATCAGGTTGAGCCGGGGATGATCCTGGGCTAGATTGGAGGCAATATGTACGGATATTATTTTGATCCTACTTATATTCTGGTAATTATCGGGGCGCTGCTCTGTATGGCAGCCAGCTCCCGTGTGAATTCCACCTATCATAAATATGCAAGAGTCAGGGCAAGAAGCGGAATGACAGGAGCAGAGGCGGCACAGAGGATCCTGCAGATGTCAGGGATCCATGATGTACAGATCCAGCACATTTCCGGAGAACTGACAGATCACTATGATCCCAGAAGCAAGGTGCTGAGATTATCCGATGCTGTTTACGGCTCCAGGTCTGTGGCGGCGATCGGTGTGGCAGCCCATGAATGCGGACATGCGTTACAGCATAAGGAGGGATATCTTCCCCTAAAGCTGCGTTCAGCGCTGGTACCGGCAGCAAATTTAGGCTCAAAACTGGGGCTTCCCATTGTGATCCTGGGGCTGATCCTGGGCATTGGGCTTGAACTTCCGGGAGGAGGCTATTTTTCGCTGGCGGAAATCGGAGTGTGGATCTTTGCTCTGGCAGTTTTGTTCCAGATCATTACGCTTCCGGTAGAATTCAATGCTTCCGGCAGGGCGTTAAAGCTTCTTTCAAGCTGCGGGATCATGAATGAGGATGAAACAGATGACTGCAGGCGCGTTCTGGGGGCCGCGGCCCTGACCTATGTTGCCGCTGCGGCATCTGCCATTTTGCAGCTTCTTCGTCTTTTGATCCTGACAGGCGGACGAAGGAGAAGGGACGACTAGAGAGGAAAAAGGATTGGATAATACAAGGGATCTCGCCCTTTCCATGCTGATGGAAATTTTGGAAAAGGGCACATACAGCCATCTGGTCATAAGGGATGTGCTGGATAAATATGATTACAGTGACAGCAGAGACAAGGCGTTTGTGAAAAGACTGGTGGAGGGTACGCTGGAAAGGCTGATTCAGATCGATTATGTTCTGAATACCTTTTCCAGCGTACCTGTTTCCAAAATGAAGCCGCTTATCCGAAACCTATTGAGAATGAACGTATACCAGCTGCTGTTTATGGACAGCATTCCGGACAGCGCCGTGTGTAACGAGGCAGTAAAGCTTGCAGGGAAAAGAGGCTTCCGTGGCTTATCCGGCTATGTAAACGGAGTGCTCAGGAGCATTGCAAGGAAAAAGCAGGAGATCATCTGGCCGGAGAAAGAGCCGGAGAGTCTTTCTGTGCGGTACTCCATGCCGGAATGGATCGTAGAGTTTTTCCTCTCCTGTTATGGGAAGGAGACCACAGAGCAGATCCTTGCAGGATCGCTCAGGGAGTATCCCGTGACCATCAGGCTGTCTCCGGAAGCGGATGAAACGCAAAAAGGCCAGTTCCTTTCCGCTCTGGAGCAAAGGGAGGTCAGGGTAAGCAGACACCCTTACCTGCCTTATGCATTTGTGATTTCAGGGATCGATAAGATCAGAAGCCTTCCAGGGTATGAGGAAGGCCTTTTTGCAGTACAGGATGTGAGCAGCATGCTGGCAGTAGAAGCGGCGGGGATCGCCCCCGGGGATTTTGTGGTGGACGTCTGTGCAGCTCCCGGAGGAAAAAGTATGCTGGCAGCGCAGAAGACGGGAAAAGAGGGCAGGGTTTTAGCAAGGGATCTGACAGAGACCAAAACCGCCCTTATCCGGGAAAATGCAGAAAGACTAAAGCTTTCCCAGGTGGAAATACAGAGGTATGATGCCCTTTCCTTTGATCCGTCCCTTAAGGAAAAGGCAGATGTGGTGCTTGCGGATCTTCCCTGTTCAGGGTTGGGGATCATGGGCAGGAAACGGGACATTAAGTATAAAGTCACAAAGGATGGAATGAAGGAGATCGCAAAGCTCCAAAGGGACATTTTGGAGGCGATCTGGCAGTATGTCAGACCGGGAGGCGTTCTGCTTTACAGTACCTGTACCATTGACCCAGAGGAAAATGAAGAACAGGTAAAGCTTTTTTTGGAAGATCACCCTTTCAGGCTGGAGGAGCTTTCGCCCTTTTTGCCAGGGCAGCTTCAAAAAGAGGGAAAAACGGGAATGCTTCAGCTTCTTCCGGGAAAACATGAAACTGATGGCTTTTTTATAGCCAGGATGGTGAGAAAGTAAGAGAAACAATGAAAAAAGAAATCAAGTCCATGACGCTGGAAGAACTGAAGAAGGAAATGACAGAGGTACTTTCAGAAAAGCCCTTTCGGGCAGTACAGCTTTATCAGTGGATGCATAAAAGCCTTGCACGGAGCTATGAGGAAATGACCAATCTGCCAAAGACGCTGCGGGAGCGTCTTATGGAGGAATACAGTTATACCGCGGTGAAGCTGGTAAGGCAGCAGGAATCACAGTTTGACGGTACGAAAAAGTTTTTGTTTGAGATGCAGGACGGCAGCCTGGTAGAAAGTGTTTTCATGAAATACAAGCATGGAAACAGCGTATGTATCTCTTCCCAGGTGGGCTGCAGAATGGGGTGCGCCTTCTGCGCTTCCACACTGGATGGGCTGGAGCGTTCTCTTTGGCCTTCGGAGATGCTGGATCAGATCTACGCCATTACCAGGCTTACCGGGGAAAGGATCTCCAATGTGGTAGTCATGGGTACCGGAGAACCCTTGGATAATTACGAGAACCTTCTGCGCTTTATAGAGCTTTTAACGGATGAAAACGGACTTCACATCAGCCAGAGAAATGTAACCGTATCTACCTGCGGACTGGTGCCGAGGATTTATGAGCTTTCCGAGCAGAAGCTTCAGATCACTCTGGCGCTTTCCCTTCACGCTGTTACAGACGAAAAAAGAAGAAAGCTGATGCCCATTGCCAACAGATACTCTATTGAGGAGCTGATGGATGCCTGCAGCAATTATTTTGAAAAGACCGGAAGAAGGATCACCTTTGAATATGCGCTGGTGGCAGGAGTGAACGACACCAGGGAGGATGCGCAGCAGCTTTCACAGCTTGCAAGGAGGGTGGCGGCGCATGTCAACCTGATCCCGGTAAACCCTGTAACAGAGAGGGATTTTGTGCAGCCAAGCCAGTCTGCGGTGACCGCTTTTAAAAATAAACTTGAAAAAAACGGAATAAATGTTACTATAAGAAGGGAAATGGGCCGGGATATTGACGGCGCCTGCGGACAGCTCAGGAGAAGACAGAAGGAAGAAAAGGAGGAGGTATAGGCGTGATACGTTCCTTTTCCGTGACAGATATCGGAAAGAAAAGAAAACTGAATCAGGATTATGTTTATGTATCGGATCAGCCTATTGGAAATCTTCCCAATGTATTTGTGGTAGCAGATGGAATGGGAGGACATAATGCAGGTGATTATGCCTCTAAATGTACGGTAGAAACAATGGTCAGGGAGATACGGGGGTGCTTTGAAAAGAATCCGGTACGCATCTTGGGAAAGGCCATCCGGGTAGCCAACGACCAGATCAGAAGAAGAGCCGGGGAGGATCCCGCCCTTTATGGAATGGGAACCACTGTTGTGGTAGCAACCTGCCTGGGGCATTACCTTCAGGTAGCCAATGTAGGAGACAGCCGGCTTTATATTATAAACAGCGAGATCAGACAGGTGACCAGGGATCATTCCCTGGTGGAAGAGATGGTCAGGATGGGAGGAATTGACCGGGCGGAGGCCAGGAACCACCCTGACAAGAATATCATTACCAGAGCGGTAGGAGCCATGGATACGGTGGAGATCGACTTTTTCCATGAGGAACTATTTCCGGGAGACATTGTACTGATGTGTTCGGATGGGCTGACCAATATGCTGGAGGATGAAGAGATCGGAAAGATCCTAAGGCAGCAGGCGACCATTGAAGAAAGAGCACAGATGCTGGTGGAAGCAGCCAACAATAACGGAGGCAAGGACAACATTGCAGTGATCATCATCGATGCCTTTGCAAGGGATGACTGACAGCAGAAGCCTTAAAACTTGCAAATAGTATGGAGATTTTATAGAAATATGATAAAAATAGGAATGATAATCGGAGACAGATACGAAATACTGGAAAAGATCGGAACGGGCGGCATGTCTGATGTTTATAAGGCAAAGGATCATAAGCTGAACCGTTTCGTTGCGGTAAAGGTTTTAAAACAGGAATTTTCAGAGAATGCCAATTTCGTATCCAAATTCAGAATTGAGGCGCAGGCGGCAGCAGGGCTGATGCATCCCAACATTGTAAATGTGTATGATGTAGGGGAAGAAAACGGAATTTACTATATTGTAATGGAATTAGTAGAGGGGATCACCCTCAAAAAATACATTGAAAAGAAGGCAAGGCTTTCTGTGAAGGAGGCCATCAGTATTGCCATCCAGGTGAGCATGGGAATTGAAGCTGCTCACAACAACCATATTATCCACAGAGATATTAAACCACAGAATATTATGATCTCCAAGGAGGGAAAGGTTAAGGTTACTGATTTTGGCATTGCCAAGGCGGCAACCAGCAACACCATTACCTCAAATGTTATGGGATCTGTACATTATACATCACCGGAACAGGCAAGAGGCGGTTATTCCGACGAGAAAAGCGATATTTATTCTCTTGGAATCACCATGTTTGAAATGCTGACCGGAAGAGTGCCCTTTAACGGCGAGACAACGGTAGCCATTGCCATCAAGCATATTCAGGAGGAGATGCCTTCTCCCAGGGAGTATGTAGCGGAAATCCCGGTAAGCGTGGAGCAGATCGTCTTTAAGTGCTGTCAGAAGAGCCCTGACAGACGGTATCAGTCTATGGGCGAGCTGATCACAGACCTGAAAAGATCATTGATGACGCCGGATGAGGACTTTGTGAAGGTAGTCAGCCCTGATGAGGAAGGCTCCACTAAGATGATCGGGGAGGAAGATCGAACAAGGATCAAGAAACAGATCAGAAATACAGATTCTCTGGAGGAGGCCATGCACCTTCGTACAGAGAAGGATGTGCGAAAGAGCGTGAAGCGCAAATATATAGAAGAGGAACCGGAGGAGGAATATGAGCCGGAGGATGACGACAAGGATGATTATGATCCAAAGATGGAACGGATCACAACCATCCTTGCGGTGATCGCCGCCATTTTAGTGGGCTGTATCGTCCTGTTTTTGGTGGGCAAGGCCTTTGGTGTTTTTGGGGAAAGCGCTCAGGATGAGACCATCCAGGAAGAGCAGCAGGAAGAAAAAGCACAGGTGCAGATGATCGGTGTGGTTGGCAAGAACATTGATGATGTGAAGGTTTCCCTTTTAAACCTGGGGCTGACTCCGGAGATCGAATATGAGGAAAGCACCCAGTATGAGCAGGGGATCGTGATCCGTGCGGATAAAACGGAAGGGGAAATGCTTCCGGAGGGATCGAATGTAGTCCTGACGGTTAGCGCAGGCTCAGAGGGCATAGAGGTGCCGGACGTTGTGGGAATGACGGAAGCAGAAGCAGTGGCAGAGCTTGGGAAAAAGGGCTTTGGAGTTTCCAAAACGGAAAGCGCTGATGAATATATTAAAAAGGGAAGCATTGTGGAGCAGTCTCCCAAGGGCGGAAGCAAGGCTCCCAGTGGAAGCACGGTTACCATTACCATCAGTCTTGGCAAGGACTCCAGTAAAGTCCGGGTTCCTAATGTGATCGGAAGGGATGAGTCAGAAGCCATGGCAATCCTGGTAGAGGCAGGACTTCAGATGGGAGTGGTGTCCGAGGTAAACAATGAAAACGCAGATCTGACAGGACTTGTCTGCTACCAGAGCTATTCTGTAGGATCTTATGTAGATGCAGGTACTGCTGTGGATGTAAGCATCAGCTTAGGGCCGATCCAATCTACCTATAAATTTGCAGATGCCATTCAGGGACCTACCCAGGAGGAGGATCCGAATTATCGGTCCGGAACCACAGTAACCGTAACCCTGATGGCAGATGACGGAACGCAGCTTATGAGCACCCAGACTGCATCCTTCCCCATCCAGCAGCAGAACATTACCGGGATCAAGACCCAGACAGGGTATCTCTTATTCCAGTATGTGAATGTGACAGAGGCAACCAGTGTAACCAATGAGGATGGAAGCGTAACCACCATAGAGGGAACCAGCGAAAATAAAGAGGTCAGAAGACCGGTAACCTTTACGGCTGAGTAAAGCGATAAAGAGAGGCGTTTCGTGGGGCAGCAGATACAGGGAAAGATCATTAAAGGAATTGCAGGATTTTACTATGTATATACAAAGATCGGGCTGGTAGAATGCAAGGCAAAGGGGATCTTTCGGAAGGATGGCATGAAGCCTCTTGTGGGGGATGACGTCTGCCTTGAGGTGCTTAAGGAAGGCACCCTTACGGGAAGCATTACCGCTATCCTTGAAAGAAGGAATATGCTGATCCGGCCAGCCTGTGCCAATATCGATCAGGCGCTTGTGATCTTTGCCATTACAAAGCCGGATCCCAACTATAATCTTTTAGACCGTTTCCTGATCATGATGGAAAAGCAGGAGCTTCCTTCCGTGATCTGCTTTAACAAAAGCGATCTGGCAGGGCCAGGGGAGCAGGAGGAACTTCGCAGGGCCTATGGCGACTGCGGCAGCAAAGTGCTTTTTGTCAGCGCCGACAGGCAGGAAGGGATCGAGGAGATCAAAAGCTGCCTTGCGGGCAGAACAACAGCAGTAGCAGGCCCAAGCGGCGTGGGCAAATCAACGATCATCAATACCATTTATCCAGAGGCACATATGGAGACCGGCGAGATCAGCAGGAAGATCGACAGAGGCCGTCATACCACCAGGCATTCGGAATTGTTTGCCTTAGGAGAGGACACTTTCCTGATGGATACCCCCGGCTTCACCTCCCTGAACGTGGAGGGCATTGAAAAGGAGGAACTTTCCGGCTACTATCCGGAATTTGCCCCTTACGAGGCAGCCTGCCGCTTTGGAGGCTGTGCTCATATAAGCGAGCCGGACTGCGGCGTTAAGCAGGCCCTTGCAGAGGGAAAGATCAGCCAGATCCGGTATGAGAATTATAAGCTGCTTTATGAGGAGCTGAAAAGCAGGAGAAAGTATTAGGGAGTTTCTTTATTTTATGAAATTCAAGCGTATGGAATAATTGTACTTTGTATATAATTCGGGTATAATAATGTACAAGGTTATTTTTCAAAACGTAAGGAGTTTGCGGAATGGAGGTTAGTATGCCACAAATAAGACCCATTACAGATCTTAGAAATACTACAGAAATTTCTGAACTTTGCCACGCAAAACGTGAACCACTTTTCATTACTAAAAATGGTTATGGTGATTTGGTGGTTATGAGTATTGAAACATATGAGGAAATGATAGAAACCGCAAAGGAAGATGCTGCGATCAGTGAAGCCGAAAGAGAATATGCGGATGAAGGTGTTTTGCTGGATGCAAGAGAAGCGCTTTCTTCTTTACGGAGGAAACACTTTGGGTAAATATACGGTAAAACTTTATGATCGCGCTTACCGGGATTTAGATGGTATCTACACTTATATTGCTGAAAAACTGATGGAGCCTGACACAGCGCTGAATATGGTAGAGAGGTTAGAAAACGCAATTCTAAGTCTGGAGGAGTTACCGGAACGGGGAGCGCTTCGACGTGTAGGGGCTTATGCAAACGGGGATTACCGTCAGTTATTTGTAAAAAATTATGTTGTTATTTATCGTGTCTTAAAACAAAAGAATGAGGTACATATTGTCACGGTGCGTTATACGCCAAGCAGTTTCTGAGAACAGTCCATTAAAGGGCTGTTTTTTATTTGAGAAATCGGAAATGAGAACTATAGTTCCTTTTCAAAGAAAGACGGAAAAGGTACTATGGTAATAAGAAATTTGTCTTTATGAGACAGAATTTGGAAAATGAAGGATAATTCTAAATTATC
>Ga0129315_1000166_pt1 | contig 71890 bp, 34 predicted proteins | sample Cm827metagenome_FD_94432 | JGI IMG/M metagenome (GOLD analysis project Ga0129315, IMG submission 94432) | Eastern black-and-white colobus group fecal microbial communities from Wisconsin, USA - Cm827 metagenome | ecosystem: Host-associated > Mammals > Digestive system > Large intestine > Fecal... | reverse complement strand
CGCTGGTCATCCGGTTCATGCGGTCGTAGGTGTAGCTCACCGTGCGGCCGTCGGGGTAGGTCATGGAGGTCTTGTTGCCGTACGCATCGTAGGTATAGGAAACGACGTCACCGTTCACATTCGTCACGGAAACCAGATATCCCTGCCCGTTGTACTGGTAAACAATCGTTCCCTCGGCACTGGAAACCTCCGTCACCATGCCGATTTCGTTGTAGCTGCTTTCCACCGTCTGGCCGTCGCCCACGTTTTGGACGAGCAGGCTGCCGGTTTTGTCATATTCAAATGTGAGCACGGTTCCGTCTGCCCTGGTGATGCTTTCCAGCCACCCTTCCGGCGTGTAGGCATACTGCACCTTGTTGCCCAGCGCGTCGGTTTCAGTGAGCAGATTGCCATTCTTGTCGCTCTGGCTTGCCCCGTTGGCATACGTCACCTTTTCCAGCAGGCCAAAAACAAATCAATATTGGGTCGTAAATGATCAACCATTTTCAATATAGTCAAAAATTACTAGACCAGACAAGATCGAATCGAAACCCCGACAAATCGTTGTTCAAAACAGCATTTCTAAATGAATCTGATACGTAATACTTCTTCGGGCCAACAGGCAAACGAAAAATGTTTGTATTCTTTATTGCATCCTGTTGAAAAGCAAGTGCTAAAAAGCTCATAATTCGTCCGCTGGATTTGAACAATTTCGCTTTCGTATGTTCATAGTCAATATAATCTCCTACATTCGTTACATTAATTGCACAGTAGGATCCTTCTGTAGAAATGACTGGGAGCACTTCTACATCATTTCTGATAACAGGAAGCAGAACATCGGTAGCCTTTTTACTAAAAATGCACACAGCCGTATGATAAACAAAACCAGGGTAATCAACATATGGATGTGATTCCGGATGATAATCGGAGTAAATTTGAGGCTTGTTCCAAGAATCAGCTTTTTTACTTCCATCAAAAGATAGCGTATATGCTATATCCCACTTTTCTATTGTATAAAACATTATATGTTCTTGCTTTTCATGCTCTAATGTCCAGATATTCATATATATTCCTTCTCCTATATTAATTAAAGAAAGTTCCTTCCGCAAGTTGATCAGCTATTTCATGCAGAATTTCTATTGCTTCTTCACGATTGGTTGCTGCGCTAAGCATGTCATCAACCTTTTCATAGTATTCTGTCGAATGCAGACTGGGGTGATATGCAGAATTAACAACATTCCTTTGGGTGGGCAAGAAAACACCATTTGACGAATCATTAATATCGATGCCAAATTTGGTAAGGATTTCTCGTGCATTTTCAGCCCCAGGAGCAGAACCAGCAACAATATGATGTGCCGCATTTGGATAATCTGGGACTTCGACCCCTGCTAATTCAAGGTTTCTGCGAAGTTTTTTCGAGCTGGGCAAAGATTGTACAAAATCATCGCCATGTTTTGCAATATCGGTAGCGACATCGGCCACATCATCGGCTTTGCGGATAACGGTTCCGGTTGCGTCGACCATATTGTCGACGTTTTTGATTACGGTACCCGTAGCGTCAATAAATTCATCTCCGTGCTTAAAAACGGGCTTTAATGATCCCAGAACAGGAATAAATCCAATCAGATCAACCGCAACCCATCCGGCGTTTCCCCAGGAAGGTTTATACCAGAATTGTTGTGCGCTATAAGTAAAATCACGGATATCTGTTATCGTGTCGGCTACAGGAATGAAGCCAACGCCGATTTGTGCCAACGTTCCAACTGGCGTAGTTTCTTCAGCATAATCCCCCTTTATAGCCTGATCGAAAGCCTGACCAACCACCATTCCTGCCTGCTGCCAGAAAGAAGGCTCCCAAGCTTCCAGCGTGGCCTGTTCTCGATTGGCGTTGATAAGGTTTTGTAGCCCTTCTTGCGCCGTTATAGTAACAGTGCTGCCATCAGGGAAGGTGGCTGTTGCAGAACCCTTTGCAATCAGATCCATGACATCACGAATCATGACGGAATCACCGTATTCCATAATGAAGGAAACGATCTCCGCCTGTGTATAGGTTCCAGGAGGTAAAACAATACGGCCATAAGGATTTTTCGTAGTATGTAGGACCATTCCTCCCTCAACAGTATACATCTGTTCGGTGGTCTGAATACTTGCACTGCTTGTGGTATCATCAAGTCCTAAAAACTTAGCACAGGCTCTTCGAATGATTTCATTCTTTTCAGCTTCGGAAACCGGTCGAGTTTCTTCAAGTGCACGGATTTCCTCTTGTGCTTCGGCAAGGCATTCTTTTGCCTTTTGCCATGCTGAGGTTGCCACATCCACAACAGGCTTGACGACATTTTTTACAGCCTTTGCAACGCTTTTCACCTTTGAAATCACAGTATTGACAACGGTCTCTCCTACTAAGGCACTAGCAACTTTTTTGATGCCATTGCCAATAGCGCTGGCCGCTTTCTTCACGGTGTTGCCAATGGAAGACAACACATTACGCAGGCTGCTTGCCTGTAATCCGTCCGCATCGACAAAGCTAACCGGACTATTAAAAGTGAACAGATATGCATTGAAGGAATAGGTGATGAGCAGGTTGGGAGGATAAATATCCTTCTGGCTGAACCTGCCCAAGGCAGGCTCATACAGCCTTGCGCGCAGATTCAGCATGCCGGTAGCTGCGTCATAGGCTTCGGCATTGTAGGTGAATCCGCTGACCTTCACGCCGCCCATCTGCTCGCCAAAGGCAGTGTAGGCGAAGGACTGCACCTTTACGCTGATATCCGGCAAAGCGGAGGATACCGCTGCACCCGCAACAGGAGCAGAGATGGTCTGGACAACCGACCCGCGGCCGTCGTAGACATAGCGGGTTACGCCGTTTTCATTGTACGCCGCAATGCGCTCCAGGCCGTAGGCATAGGCCGTCGTGGCGGAAGTCCCGCTGGCGGATGTTGTTGTTTCGGAAATCACCTGATAGTATTCCTGCGTGAGATCGTACAGGTATTCCGTCGTGGCCCATTCCAGCCCGGTAGGCGCGTCCGCTCCGTTCGCGTTGGTCTGGCTCTGTGCAAGCTCCACGATCCCCGGCAGCCCGGCAATGTTCCCGCGCAGCAGCTCCTCCAGCGTGGAACGGTTCGCGTCGCCCGCCTCGCTTTTTGAAAGGCGCATTCCGTTGGCGTCGTAGGTGAACTGCTGGGTATAGCCATCGTAGCCGGTGTAGCTGGTGAGTTGATCAAGGGCGTTGTAGGCGTAGGTGTCCGTCAGCTTGCCGTAGGTCTGGCTGGACAGCACCTTCTGCACCATGGAACCGTTCTTGTCGTAGGAATAGGTGATCTTGTTCTTCCCGTTGGCCATGGCGGTGAGCTGGTTGCCCTTGTTGTAGCTCATGGAAAGGGCAACCGATTCTCCGTCCATGCCGGAGATGACCTTCCCGGTCATATTCCCGGCCTTGTCGTAAGCGTAGCTTTCCCCATAGCCGGTGCTTTGCAGGAAGCTGGTCAGCTGACCCAACGCGTCATAGGCGTAGGTGCTGGTGGTGGTTGTGCCGTTCTCTTTGCGCACCTCGCCCGTGATGTAGCCGTTCTTGTTGTAGCTGTACGAGAACGCAATCTCACTCGCGCCGCTGGTGACCTGTTCGAGCAGATTCCCAACGCTGTCATAGCGGTATGAAGTTGTCAAGGTGCTGGACGCGGTTTCAATGCGCCGCCCCGCCGCGTCGTAGGTGTAGCGGGTGACATCCCCGTCCAGTCCTGTGACACTGGTCATGCGGTTCATAGCGTCATAGGTATAGCTCACCATGCGGCCGTCCGGGTAGGTCATGGACGTCCTGTTGCCGTACGCATCGTAGGTGTAGGAAACCTTGTCGCCGTTCACATTCGTCACGGAAACCAGATATCCCTGCCCGTTGTACTGGTAAACAATCGTTCCCTCGGCACTGGAAACCTCCGTGACCCTGCCGGTTTCATTGTAGCTGCTTTCCACCGTCTGACCGTCGCCCACGTGCTGGGTGAGCAGGCTGCCGGTTTTGTCATATTCAAATGTGAGGACGGTTCCGTCTGCCTTGGTGATGCTTTCCAGCCAGCCCTCCGGCGTGTAGGCATACCGCACCCTGTTGCCCAGCGCGTCGGTTTCAGTGAGCAGATTGCCATTCTTGTCGTAGGTATACCGGGTGATGTGCTTCAATGCATCCGTTACCTGGGCGATGTTGTCCAGCGCGTCATATTTGTAGCTAGTCTTGTTGCCCAGCTCATCAATCACGGCTGTCAGCCGGTTCACCTTGTCGTACTGATATTCCTTGGTGTTGCCCTCAGCGTCGGTTTCGGCGGTCACGTTGCCCGCCGGGTCATAGGTAAGGGATTGCGTGGTTCCGTTGGCATAGGTCACCTTCTCCAGCAAGCTTTCGGCGGTATAGGCGAAGGCTGTGACGTTGCCCAGCGGATCGGTCTCGCCGGTGAGGTTGCCCAACGCGTCGTAGGTATAGGCAGTCTCCGTGCCGTCCGGCGCGGTAACGGCAACCATGCGGCCAAGGATGTCATACGCGTAGCGCGTGGCCTGCTCGCCCCGCGTGACAGAAACGATATTTCCGACCACGTCATATTCGTATGCAGTCGCCAGCCCTGTGCGCGGGGTGTTTTTCAGCACGCGGCCAAGGGCGTCGTATTGGGTTGTGTCCTTTGTTCCGTCCGGATAAACAATCCCGGTCAGGTTCCCGTTCGGGTCATAGGCAAATTCTACACGCCGGCCCTCCGCGTCCGTCACAGCGGCGATATTGCCCGCCGCGTCATACTCGTACAGCGTGGCGTTGCCGTTCACCGTCATGCGAGCGATTTGGCTGTTCTCGTTGTAGCCGTACTCCGTCACGCAGCCTTCTGGGTCTGTCATGCTCAGGACACGGCCCGCGCTGTCATACTCGTAGAGCGTTATGGCCTTTCCGGGCGCGGTGATCTTCACAAGATTTCCCAGCACGTCATAGGCAAACGAAGCCTGCTGGCCCAGTGCGTCCGTAATCTTGGTGACCAGGCCGTTCCTGCTATAGCTGTATTTGGTGGTATGACCATTCGCATCGGTTTCGGAGACGACGCGGCCCGCCTTGTCATAGCCTGTCGCTAGCACGCCGCCATTTTTCTTTATGGCTGTGGTAGCGCTGCCGTTTGGGTTATATTCCAGCGAGACAGTTTCCCCAAGCGCATCCGTCATCGCGACAAGGTTTCCATTCTCGTCGTACTGATAGCGGGTCACACCGCCCAGCGCATCCATAATGGAAAGAAGATTGCCTGTATTGTCGTAGGCATAACGGGTTACGCCGCCATTGGGTGCGGTTTCGAAGATCACGCGGCTGAGTGCGTCGTAGGCGTAAGAGATAACGCCGCCCAGGGCGTCGGTAACGGTGAGCAGATTGCCGTTCTTGTCATAGGCGTACGTCGTTTCCGCGCCCAGCGGATCGGTCACGCGGGTGATCCTGCCCAGCAGATCGTATTCGATTTCCGTCACGCCGCCCAGGGCGTTCACCTGCCGGATGGGGCGGTTCATGCTGTCATATGCCACAGAGAGGGTAGCACCGTTTGCCAGCGTGCGTGTGAGCAGGTTGCCTGCCAGATCATAGGTCATGGTTTGTGTTGCACCCGTAGCGTCCGTTACGGTCAGGGGCAAGCCCACCTCGTCATAGGTGTATTCGGTCACGCCGCCCAGGGCGTTGATCTCCCGCAGGAGGTTTCCTGCCCTGTCGTATTCGCTGAGGGTCTCGTTTCCGGCGGGGTCGGTAACAGTCAAGCGGTTGCCGTTTCCGTCGTAGGTATAGCTGGTCTTGTTGCCCAGCGCGTCGGCAATGCTCTTTTGCTGGCCGTTTTTCGTGTAAGCGGCGGTCTGCACCGTTCCGTCCGGAAGCGTGGTCTTTATCAGGTTGCCCAGTGCGTCATAGGCGTACTTCGTCACGTTGCCCCTGGGGTCGGTCATGGAGGTCTGGCGGCCCAGCGCGTCATAGGTATACGTCACCTGCGTTCCGTCCGCGAAGGTGAGGGAGAGGAGATTGCCACTGCCGTCGTACTCATACCGCGTCACGTTGCCCAGGGCGTCCGTCATGGAGGCGAGATTTCCGTTTGCGTCGTAGGTATAGGCGGTCTCGTTTCCTTCGGGGTCGGTGACCTTGGCCAGCAGCCCGTTCACGTATTCATAGGCCGTCCTGCCGCCCAGCGCGTCGGTCTTTTCCACCATGCGTCCCTTGCTGTCATAGGTGTAGACCGTCACGCCGCCATCCGGCGCGGTTTCCGTCAGCAGATTGCCGTTTGTGTCATAGGTATATGCGGTGATATGGCCATTCTGATCTGTCATGCTGAGCAGATGATGGTTGTCATCCCACTCCATGACCACCGCCGCGCCGCGGGGATCGACCTCGGCAATCTTGTCGCCGTTTTCGTTGTATTCGTATGTCGTGACGTTCCCCAGCGGGTCGGTCATGGACACGATTTCACCCTGCTGTCCATAGGTGAACGTGGTCTCGCCGCCCAGGGCGTCCACAATGCGCGTGGTGCGCTTCCACTCGTCGTAATAATAGGTAACGACGTTGCCTTCCGCGTCGGTTGTAACGGTATATCCGTCCTCATACTGAATCTTATACCGTCCGCCGTTCGCGTCCGTCTGCGCGGTCACGCGGGACTGCTTATCGTACTGGTTTTGCACCTGGCGCTTGCCGCTGGCGTCGTACCATGCGGTCATGCGGCCCTGACTGTCATATTGGTATTTGGTCGTTTCGCCGTTCGCATCGGTGAAGGAAACCAGATTCCTTCCCTTGTACTGATAGGTCAGTTCCGCGCCGCCCGGCGTGGTGAGCTTGACGATGTGACCATTCTCATCCATCTCGACCAGCAATTCTTCCTGACTGGGCGCGATAATTTTTGTGATGAGGCCATCCTCGTCGCGCACGATCTGGGTGACGTGCTGGCCGCCGTCCTCCTCGATGCGCTTGAGCAAGCCGCCCGAGGCGAAGGCGTACACCGTGCCGTCCGTCAGCGCAACGCGGTATTCCGTGCGCGCGTCGTCATACGACAGGCTTTCATATTCCGTGGAATTGCTTGTAAACGTTCCGTCCGGCTGAATGTAGAAGATGATCTCGCTTCCATCCGCGCGGCGGCAGCCTACGCTCCCGTCGTTAAACAGGCGCAGATGCTGGCCGTATTCCGTCGCCCACTTCGCGCCGAAGGGGCCGTCCGTTTCCGCGCTCTGGCTGTTGTAGGTGCGGATGATCTCCAGCGCGCTTCCGCCCAGGTCGGCCAGGCGCAGATCCTGCGTTTGCAGGAAGAAGTTGCCCGTGTTGAAGTTCAGCGGCTCAAAGCCCAGCGAGCAGAAGCGGTGCGGCCCCAGCAGGCTCTGATCCAGCGCGAACTCGTGACTGGGCGGGTTCGGCTCGGCGGAGAAGGTATAATTCCCGCCGTAGAGGTCGTTGAGGTATTCGGATTGGGTGAAATCCTCCACATTGTGCGCTACGCCCTCGACGCGCTCTTCCCTGGGAATGTAAACGGACTTGGCCTTCACGCGGGCGCTTGTGCGGGTCAGCTCGGAGGCAAGCCCATCCTGCGGATCGTCGTATACCCGGCGAGCGGCCACATGATACACCGCGCCGCTGACGTAATCGTAGTCCTCATAGCGCGTGCTCCGCGTGGTGGCGATTCGCTTTCCGTCGCGATAAATATCAAAGTAGATTTCGTTGGCCAGCGACGGGTCGTCCCGATTGGCGTCCGACCAGGTAATCACGTAACGGCGGAGCTTCTCGTTTTCATAATAGTCGCCGTAATCTGCCGCCTGCACGTTGGCGGGCGCTTTGATCAGGCTGGTGGAGATCGCCTTGCCGGCAGCCGTCACGCCTTCCAGATGCAGGGCGCGAAGCGTTACGCCCTCGGGCAGCATGGCGCGCACATAGAGCGTGCGCGCTGCTTGCGGAAGGAAAGCATAATCATTCAGTTCAAAGTCCGTCCATGTCTTTCCGTCATACGAATAGGCGTACAGGCCGGAGGTGACGACCTTACCGGAATCATCCTGACAGAGGGTTTCCAGACGGATGGCGTAGGCGTCCCCATTCAGGGTCAGCCTGCCGCTCTCGTAGACGCCCTTTGCTCCCGGCGCTGTGCGCAGAAGCAGGGAGGTCTTCGCGCCGCTGCCGTACAGACGTCCAGAGGCATCCAGCCCCAGCGCCGTGACGGTATGCACGCTTCCGTCCTCGCAGGGCAGGAGGTTCGCGGTAAAGGTATTGCTGTTCCACGCACCGTCCATGTACAGCCTGCGGGTGGTCAGCTCCGCCGGACAATCCGTCTCGATGGCAGGCATCGCCTCGGTGAACTCACTGCCGCCGGTGAGATGGAAGGAGGTAACTGGGCGCAGCAGCTGCACCTTGAAGCGCACGGGGTTCATCTCATAGACGCCGGTTACGTCCAGGCCCTGAAGGATGGTTCCCGCGCCGGAGAGGTTTGCGCGAATCTGAACGCTGCGCTGGGGCACGTCAAACCAGGCGTCGCGACCGTCCCGGATCGCATGCCAGGACGCGCCGCCGTCGATGCTGTATTCATAGGTTACGGAGCCCTGCGCCAGGGTATGGAGGCGAATGGCCTGCACGCTCTGCGCGGCAGAGAACGCCACGGAGGTTAGCTGGCCGGAATCGCCCGCGCATACCGCGCCCATGGGCGTAAGCTCCACGCCGCTGTGGCTGGCGACCTTGCTTTCGTCCTTCCAGATATCGCTGAGGATCAGCAGCGACGCCATGCCCCTGGCATAGTGCAGCACATCGCCGCCGTCCCTGGAAATGACGGAGAGGGAATGGGTCGAGCCCTCGGGATAAAGAATGGGATACAGATCAAACTTCTGGCTGGAAGCGCTGCCGGCGGACTGCCCGTCAAAGATCACGCGGCTGTCCGACTCGCTGCCGGCATACTCGCGGGTGTACGCGGCCTGCGTGTGGGCCGTGGTGATGATCTCGCCCTGAGCGGGCGCGGTGACGGTCACGTCCGCGACCACGGGCTGCGCGGAATGATCCGCCTTGATGAACACGCCGCGGGCGGTGCTCTCATGGCCTGCCTGATCGTGAGCGACGAGCGCGATTTCGATGGTTTCCCCGTCCGCAAACTCGCCGGTATCCAGCACGCCCAGCTGCTCGGCGGTCTTCTCCGCGGTATCCGTCCAGACCGTTATGACCTTGCTGGAGGAGCCGGTGGCGGTCAGCGTCCAATCCAGCAGGGAAATGTCTGTAACATTGCCCCAGATATCCAGCACGCCCGTGACCACCGTACCGTCCGGCGGGGTGAGCAGCTCCACCTGGGGCGGGGTGACGTCCACATAGAACTTGTGCTCCCAGGAGGCGCTGTTGCCCAACGCGTCCGTCAGATGCAGGGTGATCGTGTGCTCGCCGTCCGCCAGCGCGGTGATGTCGATCTCCTTGCTGCCGGTTTCCGCGACCTCAAGGGGCACGAATTCACCGCCGTCGATGGCATAGTCCATCTGCGCGAGGCCGCTATAAGCATCCGCCGCGCCCTCCCAACTGAGGGTTACGCTTTCCGTGTCCACCCAGCCCACGGGGTCAATCGAGGAAGCAAGAAGCGTGGGCGCGCCGCGGTCGATCCTCACGGTGGCGGTTCCTGCCGCGCCTTCATTGCCCGCGACGTCCACGCCGCGCACGGCGTAGGTATGCTCGCCGTCTGTAAGAGCGGAAATGTCCAGCGGAAAGCCCGCGCAGGTCTTATCCGCGAGATTCGTCGTGAGATACGCCCCGCCGTCTATGGCATATTCCACCCGCAGCAGATCGTTGATATCCGAAATGCCTGTCCATGTGAGGCTGGCGCTGTCGTCCTTTGTCCATTCGTCCGGCAAAATGGACACGTCGGGCGCGGTGGGCGGCGTTTTGTCCACATACAGCTGTACGCCCTTGGGCGCGCCGTAGTTGCCCGCGCTGTCCGTGCCGCGCACATACACGGCATGGGAGCCGTCCGCGAAAGCGGAGGTGTCCAGCGTGAAGGAGCCGTTGGCGGTATTGTAGGCGGTGTTTTGCCACGCCCAGGCCGCCGCGTCCGTTCCGGCTGGATTGACAACGTATTGCACATGGCCCGTGCCCAGTGTGGAGGCGTTTCCCGGCTGATCCGTGATACCCGCCCAGGTGATGGTATGCGTCCCGGTACTCGACCAGTCAGCAGGGCTGACGCTGACCGTGGCGGGCTGGCTGGGCGGCGTGGTATCCGGCAGGAGAGCCGATACCGTGGCGGCGGTAGCGCTGCCGGCCGTCTGGCCATACGCGTTGGTGGGCATGACCCTGAAATAATAATTCAGGTCGCTCTGACCGAGCCGCGGAATATTGGGCAGCTCCTGACCGGCGCCGTCCCAATGCAGGGCATACTTGCCCGCGGCGATCTCCTCGTCGGTGGGCCAGAGATTTTTCCCTTTGGTGGTGAAGCTGGTGGTATTGCCCACAAACTGATATTCATACTTTTGTCCGTTGTAGATGCCGATGGTATACCCGCTTGCCCCGCTCACCTTGTTCCAGCTCAGGTCTACCCAGCCGCTTTCGCTGTTGGTTCCATAGCCATGGGGTGTGGCTGTCAGGGTGGGTGTGCCAATGCCGGTCACATAGGTGGCAGAGAAATTCATGCGTTCGTTGCGGGGCAGCACATCCGAAGAACAGATGCGCGCCCATGCGCTGCCAGATGTTACGGCAATGCCATAGTTTTGTTTTTGATCCGCCGCGTTAAACCACGCAGAAAAGAGCCTGGTCACATCCACGCTGTTCCAGCCGGTGTGAAGGGAAACGTCTATGCTGATTTCACTGGAGAGCGAGGGGCGGCTGTTATAGGTCACGGTGGATGTATTCCAGCTGCCCGTTACCAGAGAAATTTTGAATTGTCCATTGCCGCCTACCTCATGAACATAGACGTTCCACATGGCGCTTTCAATGAGCAGATCCGTTCCCGTGGGGAATTCGGAGACGTTCCCATCGCTGCCCGCAAAGCCGGTAAGCGACGGAATGATTAAGGCGATGTTGTCGCTGCCGTTGTTGCCGGCATAGAGGTTAGTGCCCTCCAGATTGTGGTTTCGCTGGGGGCTTCCCCGATCTACCGTATGATTATAATGCTTGCCCGGGTTGGCGCTGGACACATACACGTCGCCGATACCGGTGGCCAAGTCATTGAAGTAGCTGCCGGTTGGGTCGATGGTCACGGGATACGAGGCAGTCTGCATCCAGGCGTCGTTGGGCGCATAGGTTACGGTATAGCTTCCGCCGCCGCCTTCCAGAGACACGGAAATATCCGTGCTGTAATTCCCCGCCGCGTCGGTCATATGCGGCGCTTCGAGCTTGGCCAGCGCCTGACCATCCTCGTTGTAGAGAAGGATTTCCTGGCCGGACTGGCGCGCGGTCAATCCCTGGGTGGACAGACGATAGGCGTACACATGGTTGCCGGTGTACTGGCGGACGATGACGTCCTCCTTCACGCCGGTGGTCAGGGCGGATAGACGTACATCCGTCACCGCGTCAAACAGGCCGGGATACACAACGGCGCTGACGCCGCCTGACGCGGAACGCGCCCTTCCGCCGATGCGCTGGCCGGTGATGCTGGAAGGACGGCTGTCCTCGGCGTATGCGGATGAGAAAAGCAGGCGCAGCAGAGCGACGCTTATACCCAGTTCTTCCGCGTCATCCGATGCTTCCGGTTCGGGCACAGGCTCCGGTTCTTGAACGGGTTCCGGATCGGGTTCAGGTTCCTGCGTGGGAGGCGCGGTGGGCGCCTCGGTGGGGTTAGCTGTTGGCTCGGCGGTTGGAGCGGCCGTTGGCTCGGCGGTCGGCGCAGCCGTAGGTTCAGCCGTTGGCTCGGCTGTTGGTTCGGCTGTTGGCTCAGCTGTCGGTTCGACGGTCGGCCCAGCCGTTGGCTCAGTTGTTACCTCTGTTGTCGGTTTGGTTGTTGGCTCAGTCGTTGGCTCGGCAGTCGGCTCCACTGTCGGCTGAGTCGTTTCCTCCGGCGTGGGCGTTGCGTTGGGGTCGGAGGATGCGGTAGGTTCAAGACTTGGAGTGGGCGCAGGCGTATCTGTGGGCCGTTCTACAGGCGTATATCCATCTGTCCGGGGAAGAACATTTCCTTCATAAGAACGAACCTCGTCCTGGGATTCAGCGTCCCGGACGGCTTGCAGGCGCTCCTGCTCGCTCAGGTTTTCCAGATGCCTAATCGAAACAAAGCCGTCAACAAGGCCAAGCGGCGTGTCAAATACGATTTTCGCGCGGCGCTCACTGGGCACAGAGCAAACGTATACCACAGCGCCTCGATTCAAGTTCCCCAACGCATCGCCGCTTGTAGCGGAAGCATATACGTCAGCTCGGGCCATTGTTTTGGCATAGCCGACGGTCAGGCGGATCTCCGGAGTTGCTTCGACAGCCGGTGTTTCGGACAGCTCGGGCGAGCCGCTGGGATCAGGAGAATCCGTCAGGGCTGGAGATTCGCTGGGCAACGGCGATTCACTTAGTAGCGGAGATTCGGAGGGCACGGGCGATTCGCTGGGTTCGGGCGATTCCGATGGTTCGGGCGATTCGCTGGGCTGCGGATAATAGTCGTCCAGCATCAGCGGCGCAAACGAAAAGCTGGTCCCTGCTAAAGATACAGAGGCCAGCTTTTGATTGGCATAATATGTGCCCTGAATCTGGGCGTCTACAACGCCTTCGGCATTGTGCAGATAATCCCCTTGATCTTTCATGGAAGAGGGCGCGCTCTCCAATGGCAGCAGTTTCCCTGTAAGCGTATCCGCGGTCAGCGTGACCGTGTGCCTGCGCAGACCATCTGCAGCGCCGGCATGCGCGTCCGCGGCAAGTGCGGCGGGGGTGTTCACCGCCAGCATAAGCGCGAGGATCAGGGAAACGATACGCTTCAGGTTCATGCTGTACTCTTCCTGAAATCTGTCAGTATTGATAAACATTAAAATAAAGAGACAAAATAAAGGGATAACTACCCAATCAAATAAGCGATAAAGAGCACAAATAAAGCATGAAATAATTCCTATTTATACTATATTCAATTTGTATTAACTTGTCAATGGAAATTTGAAATTAATTTCCGTGCCGCGTGGGCAAACGGGGCGGCTATATGCTTTTCGCAGAGCAATACGCAAGACTTCAGGAATTTTGCTCGAATTGTTTTACGATTTAGAACAAGAGGTGCGGTAATGGTGTCATCAACAATCGGAATAAGCGATAAAAATAGACTCCGCAAGAGAACCTTAATCCTCTCGGAAGCCATTGAATCTTGGTTGCCGCATGCCGCCCGCGCTGGTTCGTTCCATATAGGTGATGATACAGATGGGCGGATTTTTATACCAAACGGCGCCTTCATTTCCCGAAGGTAGCATGTCGAAAGGGCAGCTTGGTGTTGTTGGAAAGCGGCATGCCACATTCCTCGATACGCCCAGCGTGACGTGCCCCATATAGCGCAAAGGAGCATCCATGGAGCCGAGCACCAGACTGGTGATCTGTTCGCCCTTGGCGATGTACCCGCAGGCCAGAAAGTCTTCGTCCACAAGGTTCTTCACCTTCACCCAGTCGCGGGAGCGCTTGCCCATGCGATAGGGGCTGTCCTTTTTCTTTTGTACGATTCCCTCAAGGCCCTGCTCGGTCGTTTGATCAAACAGGGCCTTTGCGTTGCCTGCGATGGTTCTGGATACCGCCAGCCGCCCGCGATCAAAAGCCGTCTCCCGCAGGATAGCCTTGCGGTCGATCAATGGCCGGTTCGTCAAATCCTCGCCGTCACGATACAGGATGTCAAAGGCGACAAAGTTAGCGGGCGTCTGCGCCGATTTCAAGCGGATGCGCACAGTGCCGGTCATCATACTGCGCGCCTGCAGAGCTTCAAAATCCGGCTTGCCGTTCGTGTCCGCGATGATGAGTTCGCCATCCAGGATGCACGTTCCAGCGACTGCCTCATGCAAGCCCGCAAGCTCTGGAAAACTGGGCAGCAGCCGCAGGTTCCGCTTGTTGCGCAGGTCAGTTTCGCCGGGGCGCAGGTAGGCGACGCAGCGGATGCCGTCCAGCTTCAGTTCATTCAGCCATTCGTCCGATTCAATGGGTTCATGGCGCTCGGTCAGCAGCATGGGGCGGACGCTCCGGTCTTCAAAGAGCTCCATCAATGCACACCCGCCAGCTGAGGCTGCTGCTGGGCGAGGCTCCGCTCCAGTGCCTCCATGAGGTTGATCACATTGCCCTGCGGCTCGGCGGCGGCGATGATCTCCTGGCCCCCGATCTTGCGCTGGATGGCGGAGACGAGCTTCTCTTCGTACTCGTCGCGGTACTTCTCCGGCGCGTAGGGCTGAATCATGGCGTGGACGAGCATGCGCCCCATCCGCATTTCTGCGTCTGAGACCTCGCCCTGTCGGGGCTGCACGGGCAGGCGCTTGATCTGATCCCGATAGAACAGCGTCTGCATGCGGATGCCCTCCGGCTCCGGAATCAGCGCCAGCATGGTCTGCTTGCTCCAGAGCACGCATTGGCCGATGCCGATTACGCCCTCATCCAGCATCGACCGGCGCAGCAGTTCGTAAGCCTTGTCGCTGCCATCCGGCGCGCAGAGATAGGACTTGTCGAAGTAGACGGATGGAATGGATTCGGGCGGGGCAAAGTGCAGGATGCGGATGGTCCTGTCGCGTTCGGTCTTGATTCGCTCCAGCTCGTCGTCCGTGAGTGTGACATATTGGCCTTTGGCATACTCGTAGCCCTTGACGATCTGGTCGGCCTGCACCTCCGCGCCGGTGTCCTCACGCACCTTCTTCTGACGGACGCGCACGCCGTCCCGAGTGAGTTGGTTGAAGCCGACACCCTTTTCCTGAACGGCGGTGTAGAGGGACACCGGAATATGCACCATTCCAAAGCTGATGGCCGCTTTTCTCGCTGCTGCGGGCATAAAAAATACCTCATTTCGGAATTAGCTTGTCCGAAATGAAGTGGTTTTATGGAAGCAGAAGCTGCCATCTATCCGTTTGGAAGCACAACCTTCTCGACGTTCCAGCCTCCATTTTCGATTTTCATCACCGCGAAGGAAATTTCTTGGTCGAACCGCCGCTTGCCACCGCTGCCGGGATTGAGCTTCGTTCAACCCTTTTCCTATGATGATCCGCCTCAAGACGTTCGCACTGTCAAAACGCAAGGAATTTATCAGATCATCGGCGAGCGTTACGGTCCATATCTTTTTAGCCATATTTGCTTCCATTTATTCATCTTCCAAACAGTAAGCAAATGCATCATAGTATTGATGAGTTAAACACAAAAAGGTGGCGTCTCCGTAGAGACTCCACCGAGTTGCCTTATCTTTTTGAAATACGGAAGAATTGCTGCAAAGCTCGGCTGATTCCTTTTCTCTTTGCATTATTTCTGATTCAAATGCTTTACTCCCCTCCGTTTGAATGATCCTTTTGATTGTTAACGCCTCTTTTCTCAAAGCCATACGCTTATCACTTCACACTACTATTTTAGCCCATTAGCTCCAGGTTCGATAGCAGACAATTTCCGCGGAGGGCAACAGCTTATCAGCCATGAATCTTCACGGATTTTACGGAACATTTCTTCTTAAAAAAAGCAATTCCGTAAGACCATACTTCATTCGCTCCATCATCAATCAGCGGTTCAGCATATTCCCGTTCGAGAATTTGCTTCAACGCCGCATCACATTGCGCCTCCATGTCGTTCCTGCTCTTGGCTCGTTTGGTTTCAATGATCATCCCAAGCTCTCCAGTGGCATTCTCGATCTGGATGTCACTTCTTCCCATGCCCGCCTCACGGTTGGAGAGGATCGTCCAGTCGCTTTTTCCCTTCAATAGTCCCAGCAGAAAGCCGTGATAGAAGCCCTCATAGCTATCATAATAGCTGATCGTCCCACGAAGCTGCTCATTCAGCATCGTTTCCACCTGTTCCGCGTCCCCACTTTCCAGTGCGCGACACAGCTTTTCCATACTGTTCTTCTGTGTGACAACTTTCTCCGCGAACCACTTCTGGATCTTCTCGATAAAGATTTCCCTCACTTCGCGGTTGGGGATGACGAGGCTGGTGTAGTCATCCTCATCCTCGGGCGCGTTCTTGTCCACCGTCAGGTATCCCGTCAGGAACAGCACACTCCATAGATTGTCGATGCTCTCTGTCAATTCACCATAGGTCAGCGTCTCCACGATCTTTTTGCGAATCGTCTTTCCCGCCACAAGCTGCTCGATCTCGCCACGCGTCGTCGCGTCCGCCATGTCGATAAACTGCTTCACCAGCGCGTTGGACGAGGTGTTATTCCAGTAGGGCTTTGGTCTGGCCTTTGGATTATCCAGCAGCTTGTCGCAGTGATTGACTACATCCCACGGGCAATAGACGTCCGCATTGCCGAAGTGATAGCCGTCGTACCACGCCCGCATGTCCTCCAAGGCATACTCCATGCCATAGTCGGCCAGCAGCTTCTTTACATCCGCTTCCGTAAAGCCGAAATATTCGTCATAGCGCGTATCCGTGATGGTATCCACCTTGAGGTTGTTGATCCCCGTGAAGATGCTCTCCTTCGAGATGCGCAGGCAGCCTGTCACCACCGCGAAGAACAAATCCGGGTTGGTTTTGAACGCTTCGCCGAAGAAGCCCCGCAGGAAGGCTACCATCTGGTCGTAGTACCCATTGATGTGAGCCTTGTCCAGCGGAACGTCGTATTCATCGATCAGCAAAATCACCTGCTCGCCGTAGTGCGCGTGGAGCATCCGCATTAAGGTTACGAGGGCATCTTGCAGTTCATCTTCCTCGGGTTGCCGAGCCATAAGGTTACGGAAGATCTTCCGATCATCTTCTTTGACATCAGGTGCTTTCTCAAGATAATCCAGTCGCTTGCATTCAGTGGAGATCAGCGTGACCAATCGCGCAATGGCTTCCTCATACGTCAACCCTTCCACGCCCTTGAGCGAAAGGAAAACGACGGGATGCCTCGCCTGATATTCCTCGCAAAGCTGCTTCTCCTCGCTAATCGCAAGTCCATTGAAAAGTGACTTGTCCGAGCCGATCTCAAAGAAGCTCCAAAGCATGCTCATATTCAGCGTCTTGCCAAACCGGCGGGGACGGGTGAACAGGTTCACGTCGCCTCGGTTGGTCAGTACATCTTGGATGAGTAGCGTCTTATCCATATAATAGTATCCGAGTCGACGAATCTTCTCAAAGCTATCCAGACCGACCGGCAACATCTTTTTATCCATATGCGACCTCCTTTTCCCGCGGCGCATTGATTCTCAAAGCCATATGCTTATAACTCTCCACTTTCATTTTATCGCATTATCGGCTTGATAGCAAGCGATTCTCTTTCTCGGTACAAAATAAACAGGGCCCACAGTAGGATGTAGTTTATTCATTGGCCCCCATTTTATGTAAATTGTTGCATGCGCCAACACGGCAAACAATTATGTTTTTATCGCAAAATATTGCGCCATTTTTCCTGCTAATTTTGGTGGCGGCTGGTTTTTTGTCCCGCCACATTTTTTAGCACTGCTAACATTCTGCTAACGGCACCCCGGGATTTGCGGGGTATATTCAAGGGAAATGCGAACACCCACATTCGTTAGAAATCCAGTAAAATAAGGCATTCCAGGGCACTCGAAGGCACGCAAAGGCGAACAGTCTTTCGTCCTCCTAAGCGAAAGGCCCCGCGTTCGAATCGCGGTGGATGCGCCAAAAAAGAAGTGCTGTCACCTTCGGGTGAATCGGCACTTCTTTTTTTGCGCAAAGCCCGGCGGGCCGCGCTTTGTGGAATTATTTCTGTTCGTCTCTGTATTTCACATTGCAAAGCTCTTCCCGCAGCACATTCTGAATCTCGACAAAGCATTCCACCAATTTCGGATTGAACACGCCGCATTCGCCGTTCAAAATCATTTCCACCGCTTTGTCGTGCGAATACGCTTTTTTATAGCACCGTTCGCTGGTCAGCGCATCATAAACATCCGCCAGCGACACAATCTGCGCGGAAAGCGGGATCGCGTCACCAACCAGCCCATCCGGATAGCCGCGTCCATCCCAGCGCTCATGATGCCAATGTGCGATGTCCGTCGCGGTTTTGAGCAGCGGCTCATCGTAATACGGCTGAAGCTCTTCCAGCATCTTCGCACCGTAGACCGTGTGCAGCTTCATCGCCTCAAATTCTTCCGGCGTGAGTCTGCCGGGCTTATTGAGGATCTTATCATCCACGGCGATTTTGCCAATGTCGTGCAGCGCGGAGGCCAGCGGGATATTCTCCCTCTCCTTCGTGCCCAGATGCAGATCGGGGTCTTTTTCAATCAGGCAGTCCAAAATGCACTCCGTAAACCGCCGGATATGCTTGACATGCAGACCGCTTTCGCCGTTTCGGAACTCGACGATTTGGCTGAGCACGCCGACGAGCATCGACACGTTTTCCTCGCGTTCGCGAATCTGTTCGGTCACCATGCGAATCAGGCGGCGCTGTTTGGCATAGAGCTTGATGTTGTTGGTCACGCGGCGATAGACGACCTTCGCGTCGAACGGACGGCTGACATAATCGGACGCGCCCATTTCATACGCCCGGCGGATAAGCGCCTCTGAATCCTCGCTGGAAATCATAATCACGGGGATATCTTCGATGGTGTGATCCTGATTCATGTAGGAGAGCACCTCGAAACCGTCCAGCCCCGGCATAACGATATCCAGCAGCACCAGCGAAATGCCCGTTCCGAACTGATGTATCATGGAAAGCGCCTCTTCGCCGCCGCATGCTTCCATAATGCTGTAATCGCTGCTGAGGATCTCGCGCAGAATCTCGCGGTTCATATCGCAATCATCCACAATCAGGATAAGCGGCTTCACGCAGTTCTTTGTCTGCACGCTTTCCGACAAAGTGTTGTCGGATTCAACCACGACCTCGTTTTTCGTCGTCTTGGCATGATAGAGCAGCCTGTCGGCCCGGCGGACGGCGCTGTCCATCGTCTCGTGTTCGCCCTGCACCACGCCGCCGATGCTGACGCTCACGCGCAAATGCGGGCATTCGTGAATGACCGCCGCGTGTACCTGATCCCGAATCTTTTCCAGCTTCTTTTTGAGCGACTTTTCGGGCATGTTCGCCAGAATCAGCAGAAACTCGTCGCCGCCGAAACGAATCAGGCTGTCGCACTTGCGGATGTTCCCTTTCACCACATCCGCCACGACCTCCAGCGCGATGTCTCCGCCGTGGTGACCATATGTATCGTTGTGGATTTTGAAATCGTCCAGATCCATAATGGCCACGCCGGATGGGCCGGACATGTTGCGGGCGATATCCTCATAGTAGCGGCGGTTGTAAACGCCCGTCAGCGCGTCATGATAGAGCTTGGTGTTGTAGTCGGTCATCTTCGCCAGCAGGTATTCGCCCTCATCCGGTTCCATGATCGATCCATCCGGCAGGAGCTGCACGGTCTCCAACACATACGGCTGCCCTTCGATCTCCATATATTGCGCCGTAATCAGCGCGATATCCCTGCCGAAGGACTCAATTTTGCATTTTTCCCTTTTTTCATCCAGTGCGGACGCCGCAACGCATTTTCTGCATGGATATCCGTTTCGTAAGCAGGCATAGCACTCCCCCGCCGTGTCGTCCGCGCGAACTTTTCGACCGTCCTTGACGCCAAAAATCCGCGCGTCGTCATAAAGCTTGCGAAATCCATCCGCCAGTCTTTTTACCTCTTCCAGTGTTCTCATGCTTTTGCCTTTCACGCCGAAAGCGCCTTCCTAATATAGGAATTTCATATTATCATCTTCCTGCCTTTCCGTCAAGGCCATCCAACGGAAAAGCGGCGCTTTCGCTGTGAAAACGCCGCTGATTTTTCATTTGCCGTTCAGAATAGCCTCTGCCTTCGCCACCTGCTCTTTGGTCGGCGTGGGCACGCCTTCAAGCGGGTAATCGATGCCGAGTCTCTGCCATTTGGAAAGCCCCAGCGTATGATACGGCAGAATCTCCACGCGCTCCACGGTTTGAAGCGTTTGGACAAACGCCGCCATCTGTTGCAGATCGTCTTCGCCGTCCGTCAGTCCGGGCACAAGCACGTGCCGAATCCACATCGGCTTGCCCATGTCGCTGAGCTTTCGTGCCATCGCGAGGATATTCGCATTATCCAGCCCGGTGACGCGCCGATGCAGCTGCGCATCCATCGCCTTGAGATCGAGCATCACCAGATCTGTGGCCGCCATCATCCGTTCAAACGCCTTTTGATATTCCGCGTCCTCCCGGTAGGGCTGGCCCGCCGTGTCGAGCGTGGTATGCACGCCTTTCCGGTGCGCCAGCTCAAACAGCTCGGTGACAAAGGGCATTTGCAGCATCGGTTCGCCGCCGCTGACGGTGATCCCGCCTTTTTTGCCGTCCCTGCCCCAATACTTTCTGTAACGAAGCGCCTGTCCCAGCAGGCTTTCCGCGTCCGTCATCTCGGCGGATGGGTTGTGCATCTCCCAGGAATCCGGATTGTGGCAGAACTGACAGCGCAGCGCGCACCCCTGCAAAAAGATCACATAGCGCACGCCGGGGCCGTCCACGAGACCGAAGCTCTCGACGGAATGCACCCGGCCAAGCGGTTTAGATGCGGTCATGGCAGGTGCGGGCGATAACGTCGAGCTGCTGCTCGCGGGTGAGGTCGATGAACTTGACGGCATAGCCGGAAACGCGGATGGTGAAGTTGGCATATTCCTCCTTCTCCGGATGCTCCATCGCGTCGATGAGCTTCTCGGTTCCGAACACGTTGACGTTCAGGTGATGCGCGCTCTGCATGAAGTAGCCGTCCATCACCTGCACAAGGTTCTTTGCTCGCTCTTCATCGTCGTGGCCCAGCGCGCCGGGGTTGATCGTCTGCGTGTTGGAAATGCCGTCCAGCGCCCAGTGATACGGCAGCTTCGCGGTGGAGTTAAGGGAGGCCAGCAGGCCGTTCTTCTCCGCGCCGTAGCTGGGGTTCGCGCCCGGAGAGAGCGGCTCGCCCGCCTTGCGGCCATCCGGCATGCTGCCGGTCGCTTTGCCGTAAACGACGTTGGAGGTGATGGTCAGGATGGAGGTCGTCGGCTCGGAATCGCGGTAGGTGTGGCGCTTCTTGATCTTCTCCAGGAACTTGCCAAGCAGCCACACGGCGATGTCGTCGGCGCGGTCGTCGTCGTTGCCGTAGCGCGGGAAATCGCCCTCCGTCTTGAAATCGATAATCAGGCCGGTCTCGTCGCGGATCGGCGTCACCTTGGCATACTTGATGGCGCTCAGGCTGTCCACCACGTGAGAGAAGCCCGCGATGCCCGTCGCGAACGTGCGGCGCACGTCGGTATCGATCAGCGCCATCTCCGCCGCTTCATAATAGTATTTGTCGTGCATATACTGAATCAGGTTCAGCGTATTGACGTACAGGCCCGCCAGCCAGTCCATCATGCGGTCATACGCGGCAATCACCTCGTCATAATCCAGCACCTCGCTGGTGATCGGGCGATACGCCGGGCCGACCTGCTCGCGGGTCTTCACGTCGATGCCGCCGTTGAGCGCGTAGAGCAGGCACTTCGCCAGATTCGCGCGCGCGCCGAAGAACTGCATCTCCTTGCCGGTCTGCGTCGCGGAAACGCAGCAGCAGATGGAGTAATCGTCGCCCCAGACCGGCTTCATCACGTCGTCGTTCTCGTACTGCACCGAGCTGGTCAGCACGGAAATCTTCGCGGCGTAGTGCTTGAACGCGTCCGACAGGTCTTCGGAATAGAGCACGGTCATGTTCGGTTCCGGCGACGGGCCCATGTTTTCCAGCGTATGCAGGAAGCGGAAGTCGTTCTTCGTGACCATCGGCCGACCGTCCACGCCGATGCCGCCGACCTCCAGCGTCGCCCAGACCGGGTCGCCGGAGAACAGCGCGTTGTAGCTCGGAATGCGGGCGAACTTGACCATGCGGAACTTCATGACCATGTGGTCGATCAGCTCCTGCGCCTGCTCCTCAGTGATGAGGCCGCGCTCAAGGTCGCGCTCCATGTAGATATCCAGGAATGTGGAGATGCGGCCGACGGACATCGCCGCGCCGTTCTGCGTTTTGATGGCGGCCAGATAGCCGAAGTACAACCACTGGCAGGCTTCCTTCGCGTTGGCGGCCGGCTTGCTGATGTCAAAGCCATAGGCAGCGGCCATCGCCTTCATGCCCTTGAGCGCCTTGATCTGCTTGGAAATCTCTTCGCGCAGGCGGATGACGTCCTCGGTCATCGTGCCGTCGCCGCAGTTGGCCAGATCTTTGGTTTTTTCCTCAATCAGGAAATCGACGCCGTAGAGCGCGACGCGGCGGTAGTCGCCGACGATGCGGCCGCGTCCGTAGGTATCCGGCAGGCCGGTGATGATCTTGTTGTGGCGCGCCTTCTTCATCTCCGGCGTATACGCCATGAAAACGCCCTCGTTGTGGGTCGGCGCATACTCGGTGAAAATCTTATGCAGCTCCGGGTCCGGCTCATAGCCGTAGTTCTTGCAGGCTTCCTCCGCCATCTTGATGCCGCCGAACGGCATGAACGCGCGCTTGAGCGGCTTGTCGGTCTGAAGACCCACAATCTGTTCCAAGTCCTTGTCGGCTTCGCTGATGTAGCCGGGGCCGTAAGCGGTCAGGCCGGAAACGACGTGCGTCTCCATATCCAGCACGCCGCCCTTCGCGCGCTCCTCTTTTTGCAGTTTCTGGAGAATGCCCCAGAGTTTATCCGTCGCCTGCGTTGGGCCGGCGAGGAAGCTCTCGTCTCCCGCGTAAGGCTTGTAATTCTTCTGAATGAAATCGCGAACGTTGACTTCTTCGCGCCAGATGCGGCCCTCGAAGCCTTCCCACTGCTCAAAATGAACCATGCAAACTCTCCTTTACGGATGGTCGGTCGATATGTCTCGTAACGCGGATATTGTAGCATAATGCCGATCGTCAGACAACTGACGATTCGGCTAAGAAAAAGCCGCGCGATTTGGACTCGCCATCATACCGTGGATAATCTGTAAATACAATCCTTTTTACGCTGGCAGATCCGCCTTTCACGCGGCTTCGGTTCTTCACAAATTCAACAATTTTTTAACGTAATCTGGACATTTGTTTCACGCTTGACGTTGAAAGCGTTCATACCCGGATACACCGCGCTCACGCCCCTTGACATTTACAATCTCCAAATAAGCCATAAATATGCTTCTTTCCGTCTCACACATGAAAACGCTTCAAGGACAAGACGCCCGAATCGCTTCGGCGCTCTGCCCGCCCTTTGAGCGGTTTGATTATAACACAGTCCCTGCGTTTTTGGAAGTTTGAAATTCATTTTCATTAGAATAAACAAACAAACATGTGCAGTTCAGGCTTGTTTGCAACAAGGTGGACGGGTTTTATCCGCACAGCCGTCAGCAGTTCAGCTTTGTGTTTAAAATCCTTGATTTTCCGAATGAAGAAGCATCCAAAAAATCAGTTAGAACATGCTAACCATATAGAGCTTACACGATGTCCATCCGTCTGTCAATCCCCTTTTTCGTTTTTTCATTTCATATAAAAATGCAGGAATATGAATCTTGCGTTCATTTTCCTGCATTTTAAAAGGATATATCCGCTTCCGATACGGTTTATTCCGTTTCGCTGCTCTTCCATTTTTCGGGGTGTTTCCCCATCCACTGATACGCCGCCAGACAGATGACCACCGACAGCAGCGATCCAATGGGCGCGGCAAAGCCCATTGGAGTCAGGCTGGTTTTATCCAATGCGGAAGCCAGATAGGCAAGCGGCAGGCGCGCGCAAACGAGCGAGACGATGTTATGCAAAAACGAAATGCCCGACAGACCATACGCGCAAAAGAAGCCGCTGAAGCTGAAATGAATGCCCGCGAACAGGCAGTCCCACGCATAACCGCGCAGATATTCCCCGCCGAGCCGGATGACCTCCGCCTCCCTGGCGAAAAGCGACACCGCGCCGTCCGCCGCAAACTGCATCGTTACGCCAATAACCAGGCCGTAACCAACCGCCATCGCCACCGCATAGAGCAGAATCTGCCGCACACGCCCATGCTCCCCCGCGCCGATATTCAGCGCCGCCAGCGCCGAAACCGTGGATAACAGTGTGGAGGGCACGAGGAAGAGAATGCCAATGATCTTTTCGACGATGCCGACCGCCGCCGAATCATTCAGCCCGCGCATGTTGGCGATGATCGTAATCGCAATGAAGCCCACCTGAATCAGCCCGTCTTGCAGCGCAACGGGCACGCCGACTTTGAGCAGCGCGGCCATCGTCTGCCGCTTCGGCTTGAAATCGGCAGGCGCGAGGCCGGGAATCATCTTCCTTTTGACAATGGCCCACAGCGCCGCCGCAACGGACAGCGCCTGGGATAGCGTTGTGCCCAGCGCCGCGCCAACCGGGCCGAGTTTCAACGCGCCCATGAAGAAGACGTCCAGCGCGATGTTCGCCGCACAGGCAATCGCCACGAAGACCATCGGGCTTTTGCTGTCGCCCATGCCGCGGAAAATCGAGCTGATGATGTTATACGCCGTGATGCACGGAATGCCGATGAAGCAGACCGTCAGATAGGCGCGCGTGCCGCCGACCGCCTCTTCCGGCGTGGAAAGCAGCTCCAAAATACCATTCACGCCGAGCAGCAGCAGGCACGTCGCCGCGACGGAAAGGCCCATAAACAGCGTCGCCGTGTTGCCGACGGATTCGCGCGCCATCTCGTCGTCCTTCGCGCCGACAGCGCGGCCAATGCGCACCGTCGCGCCCATCGCCAGGCCGACGATCATCACCGTCAGCATGTGCATCACCTGACTGCCGATGGAAACCGCCGTCGTGCCTGCCACGCCGTCAAACCACCCGATGATGAACAGGTCAGCCAGGCCGTAGAGCGTCTGCAAAAAGGTTGAAAGCAGATACGGCAGGGAGAAAACGAGGATATTTTTCATCACGCTGCCGGTGATCATGTTTTGTTTCAAGGGACTCGCCCCCTTTGTTTCTTCCATCGTAAACCCTGCTAGTTGTAGAGTCAAGCACAAAACTTAGGCACACGATGTGCCCGATAGAAATTGAAAACGCCTCCCTCTTAGAGGGAGGTTTGAAATCGTTACCGCCTGTGGCGGATTCAGACGATGGAAAACCCCGAAGGTTGGCACGACGAAGTCGTGACGGAAGGGGTTCTCAAACCAGGCTGTTCACAAAATGCTCGATGCGGTCAACGCCCTTGTCGATCTGCTCCATCGAGGTCGCGTAGGAAATGCGGCAATACCCTTCCGCGCAGAAAGCGGTGCCGGGCGTCAGCGCCACGTTGGCGTTTTCAAGCAGCATGTCGGCAAAATCCATCGAACCGGCGATCTTTCGATCGCCCAGATGCTTGCCGATCAGCGCGCTCATATCCACCATGACATAAAACGCGCCCTTGGGCATCACGCATTTCAGCCCGTCAATGGCGTTCAGCCGCGAGACGATGTGGCGGCGGCGCTCATCGTAGGCTTTGTGCATGCGCTCGATTTCCTCCGGTCCTTTCGGGGAGCGGAGCGCTTCTTCGGCGGCATACTGCGCAATCGAGTTGCTGCCGCTGGCAACCTGGCTTTGCAGACTGCTCATCGCCTTGATGACCTCGGTCGGCCCGGCGGTGTAGCCGATGCGCCAGCCCGTCATGGCATAGGATTTGGATACGCCGTTGATGACGATGGTCTGTTTGAAGATATCCTCGCCCAGCGACGCGATCGAGACATGCTCTTCGCCGTCGTAAATCAGCTTTTCATAGATTTCATCGGAAACGACGTAGAATCCCTTCTCCACCGCCAATTTGGCGATGTCCGTCAGCTGCTCGCGGTTCCAGATGCAGCCGTTTGGATTATTCGGCGAATTGAGAATCAACGCTTTTGTGCGCTCGGTGACATACGGCGCGAGATCCTCCGCCTCGGTGACGAAGCCCTTTTTGGCGTCGCCCTGCACCAGCACAGGAACGCCGCCGACAATGCGCACGATTTCCGGATAGGAAACCCAGCAGGGCGTGGGAATCAGCACCTCGTCGCCGGGATTGACGATCGCGGCCAGCGACGCGTAAATGGAAAACTTCGCGCCGTTGGAGACGATCACCTGTGAGGGCGAGTATTCCAGCCCGTTATCCCAGCGCAGCTTTTCGCAGATCGCGCGGCGCAGCCCCAGCGTGCCCGCGGCAGGGGTGTACTTGGTCAGCCCCATATCCAGCGCCTCATGCGCGGCCGTGCGGATATACTGCGGGGTAACAAAATCAGGCTCGCCAACGCTGAAAGAAACCACATCGCGCCCACTCTGGCGCATTTCCTTGGCTTTAGCGTCAATCGCCAGCGTGGGAGACGGCGCGATCGCCGCGCACAAACGAGAAAGCTCCAAGGACAAAACAAACGCCCCCTTAACCCGGTCAGGCAATCGTTTGCCCGTCCGAAATGAATTCTTGAGTCATTATACATCCATTTCATTCATTTTGCAACCGTATTTTAGCCTTAATTCGGCCAAATTCTCTGTTTGCTTTGCACATTTTGATTTTAATTCCTGCAAATTTGTTTTTCCCATTTCGCTTCTTTTTCATTGTATGCCGCCTCGTTCCGTTCCGTCCCTCTCAATCTGCCCGCCTGCTTCTGCCGTTATGCCGGGCGCAGTTTGTTGAGCGTTTGTGAAAAGACACGCCCTGTCTTCTTGTTTTTTGTTTCAAATTTAAGTCTTTTTGTTAAAAACGCTTGCCATAATCCGGGTTTTGATGTATGATGGTGTCGGTTGGTATCTTTTTGAAACATTTTTGGAGGTGTTACTTTGCATCGCATGTACAAATGGTTCCTCACGGCGGCGGCAGTGTGCCTGCTGGGCGTGAGCGCGGTGGCTGTCGCGGAGGATTCCTACTACCTCGAACTGCCTACCAAGGGCGTTACTTCTTCACGAAAGATTACCGTTGACGTGCCGGGCGAAAATCCGGTCGAGGACGGCGTAAATCCGCTGACCGGCGAGAGCTGGTACGGCAACTATTATCCGATTCTGGTCAATATCGACGCGCATCCGGAAGCCCTGCCGCACTGGGGCGTGGCCTCCGCCGACATTTCCTATGAAATGCCGGTTCAGGCGGACGGCTCCACCCGTTCCGCGATGCTCTTCATGGGCACGATTCCCGCTTATGCCGGTCCTGTCCGTTCCGGCCGCGTGCCGATGGGCAGCCTGCGCGAGATATGGGGCGGCGCATGGGTGTTCTACGGCTGGCAGAACTGGGCCAACGGCAACAACACCGTCGTCGATGTGGATGACTGGGCGCTGTCCATCCATAAGGATGCGCGCGAAAAGGGCCGCTGGGTGTTCCCGTTCATCGAGGGCACCGAGCGCAACTATGCCGATCTGTTCCATCGCGAGAACGATGGCGAGCATGTCGCGCCGCACAACGTTCAGATCGATATGAACGCGGTCGCTTCCCTCTTCACTTCCGAGCCGACCAAGCATCCGTTCAAGTTCACCGAGACGGGCCTTGACCACGGCACGGACGTGTCTTCCATCACCATCAACTACAAGACCACGACCCCGGCTTACGTTTCCTCTTATGAGTACAATGAGATGACCGGCCTGTACGAGCGTTACCGCAACGGCTCTCCGTATTATGACGCGCTGACCGGCGCGCAGACGGAATACGCCAACGTGATCGTGCTCCGCACTGAGGTCACCTGGTTCAACAACGCCCCGCAGCGCCCGGTGATTCAGCTGGTCGGCCAGGGCGTGGCTGAGATCTTCCAGAACGGCAAGTACATCCGCGGCACGTGGGTGCGCACGCACGACGGCAAGACCGGCGACGACGTGAAGTCCCTCTCCTCCCGCATGATCTTCCTCGACGACAACGGCAACGAGCTGGAAATGAAAGTCGGCAAGACGTTCATCCAGATCGTGAACAACGATCAGTCCGTTATTGTGAACGCGGGCGAACAGATTGACGGCGCTGCCGCGCAGGCCACTCCGGCCCCGACCGCGACCCCGAAGCCGACCCGCACCCCGAAGCCGACCCGCACCCCGAAGGCTGGCGCGAACGCCACTCCGGTTCCGGTTGAAGGCGAAGAGAATGCCGATGAGGATGTTTCCTTCGGCGGCTGATTGAACTGAATCCTTTTAGAAAGCGAATCGATTGCGGTTCGCTTTCTTTTTTACTTCTTCTGTCACCACTTCGTCGTGTCCTCTTCCTCCGTGAGGGAGGTTTTTTGCATTCAAAAAATCCGCACCGGCGCAAACCGATACGGATTTCTCTTCATGTCGTTTTCAGGTAAATCAATCGTTATGCGGATGCTCGGCGCGGTACTTCGTCAGCAGCTTCTCGATGCGGTTCCACGGATTGAGCAGATAGCTCAGAGACTGATCGTGGTTGAGCGTCGCAATGACAAACGCCATATACTTGCTCATGTCCGCCTGGCTGAACCACGGTCGGTCAAGCACCGCCTGCGGCGTATAGGTCAGATTCGTGGCGAACACGTGGTCGATCACGCCGTCGGCATACGCCTTGTCAAACGCTTCCAAACCGCTGGTGAAGAACGCGAAAGTCGCGCCCGCGAACACGCGCTTGGCCTTGCGCTTCTTGAGATTATACGCCAGATCGAGGATGGAATCGCCGGAAGCGATGATATCGTCGGCGACGAACACATCCTTACCCTCCACGCTGTCGCCCAGATACTCGTGCGCGACAATCGGGTTGCGGCCGTTAACCACGCGGGTGTAGTCGCGGCGCTTGTAGAACATGCCCATGTCCACGCCCATCGCAGAGCTGTAATAGATGTTGCGGTTGAGTGCGCCCTCATCCGGAGAAATGACCATCATGTGATGCTTGTCGATGCGCAGATCATCGTAGGTGTGGCACATGGCCTTGAGCATCTGGTAGGTCGGCATGATGCTTTCAAAACCGCTCAGCGGGATGGCGTTCTGCACGCGCGGATCGTGCGCGTCGAAGGTGATGATGTTGGAAACACCCATCGCGACAAGCTCCTGGAGCATCACGGCGCAGTCCATGGACTCGCGGGAGGTGCGGCGGTGCTGACGGCCTTCATAGAGCATCGGCATGATGACGTTGATGCGATACGCCTTGCCGCTGACGGCGGCGATAATGCGCTTGAGGTCGGCGTAATGCTCGTCGGGCGTCATCGGAACGTCGTGACCGTAGAGCTTGTAGGTGCACTGATACGCGCCGACATCGCAGATGATGAACAGGTCATAGCCGCGCACGGTATCCTTAATCATGCCCTTGCCCTCGCCGGTGCCGAAGCGCGGGCAGTGTGCCTCCAGCAGGAAACCGTCCTTATCTGACCCGTAGAAGCTGTGGAGCTTCTGATCAGAGGACGCGTCAACCTGCCAGTTTTTGAGGAATTCGTTAACCTTGCGGCCCATTTCCTCGCAGCCGTTCATGGCGATCACGCCCAGCGGCGCAACCGGCCGCATCGGGAACTTCTGGGATGATTCGATGTTCTCGTTCATGCTTGAAAACCCCTTCACAGTGTCGATGAGTTCCACCTGATTGACAGAATCAAACAGTTTGATTATAACATATTTCGCCACGAATTGCCTTATCAATTTGTTATCTTTCTAAAATTCGTCCGCTTGTGACAAATTTCTCCCCGCTTTACGGCAACGCTACACCAACTAAGCACATTTTTAACGCGGTTTTCACGCAGGCACTTCTCCCTTGACCCCCCGCTTTTTGCTTGGTATAATAAGGGCGAATCAAGGCAGGGAGGTCTTTTTGTGAAGCGTATTGTTTTAACCGGCGGCGGTACGGCCGGCCATGTTTCGCCCAATCAGGCGCTCATCCCCCATCTGCTCGACGAGGGCTGGGATATCCACTACATCGGCACAAAGAAGGGCATCGAGCGTTCGCTGATTGAGCCAATGCAGGGCGTGACCTATCACGCGGTCAGCTCCGGCAAGCTGCGCCGCTATTTCGACTGGCAGAATTTCACCGATCCTTTCCGCGTCATCGCAGGCGCGTTCCAGAGCATCGGGATCATCGGCAAGCTGAAGCCGGATGTCGTCTTTTCCAAGGGCGGTTTTGTCAGCGTGCCGGTCGTTTTCGGCGCGGCCATCTGCGGCGTGCCCGTGGTGATGCACGAGAGCGACATCACGCCGGGGCTGGCGAACAAGCTGTGCAAGCCGTTTGCAAAATCCATCTGCACCACGTTTCCTGAGTGCGCAAAGCTGCTCGCTCCGAAAGGCGTTCAGACAGGTACGCCGCTTCGCGCGCAGATTTTCTCCGGCGACCGTGCGCGCGGGCTGAAACTGGCGGGTTTTGACGGCGGCAAGCCCGTTTTGATGATGATCGGCGGTTCGCTGGGCGCGCAGTCGGTCAATGCGGTGCTCCGTGCCGCCCTGCCGGAACTGACAAAGAAATTCGACGTGCTGCATGTCTGCGGCAAGGGCAATTTGGATGCGTCTCTGGTCGGCGTACCGGGTTACAGGCAGTTTGAATATCTGTCGGACGAACTGCCGGACGCGTTCGCCTGTGCAGATATCATGCTCTCCCGCGCGGGCAGCAATTCCCTGTCCGAGCTGATGGCGCTGTGCAAGCCCGCCCTGCTGATTCCGTATCACAGCGGCCGCGGCGATCAGGTGCTCAACGCAAACTCCCTGAAAGCGCGCGGTTTGGCTCACGTCATGCCGCAAAGCGAACTCACGGCGGCGTCTCTGCCGCCCGCCATCGACGCGCTTTGGGCGGATCGCGAACTGCTGCATCAGCGTCTTGCCGCTCTCCCCGATGCCGACGGCACGCAGCTCGTTCTCAACCAGATTCACAAGTACATGAAGAAGTAACGAAGGGAACGTTGGGAAAACGTTGAGGCTCCGCCTCAAACTCCGGCAGGAACCTGAGGTTCCTGCACTTCCCATATCTTTATCGCTTCGCGATAAAGAAGCTCATATTCATTTTTTCTGTCCTTTATTGCGCAGCAATAAAGGAAGGAGGGAAATCCAAGAACCTCAGGTTCTTGGCAGGGTTTGGGACAGTGTCCCAATCGTCCCCTCCGTTCTCCCGCTCTCCGAAAGAAGGTGACGCTATGGATGAAGATGTCTCCATGTCCGCGCGCGTCAGTGAGCTGGCGCGCATTGTGCGCAGCAGTAAATGTACCGATGAACAGGCCGCCCGCGCGCTGCATGACGCCCATGAACGTGATATCGCCGCTTCGCTGGAATTGCTCGATACCCATCAGCGCGCAAAACTCTACCGCCTGATCGGTGCGGAACGGCTTGGCGACGTGTTCGCCTATGTCAGCGATGCAGGTAAATATCTGCGCGAACTGCCGCAGGAGCAGGCCGCCGATATCGTGGAAGCGATGGATGCGGACGACGCCGTGGACGCGCTGGAAACCGTCTCCCCGGAACTGCGCAGCGCGCTGATGGAAAAGCTCGACCCGGAGTCGCAGCATGATATCCGCCTCATCTGCTCCTATCAGCCGGACGAAATCGGCAGCGCGATGAGCACCAACTTCGTCTCCATCAGCCGCCATCTTTCCGTCAAACAGGCCATGCGCGCGCTGGTTGCACAGGCCGAGGAAAACGACAATATCTCCACCCTCTTCGTCAACGACGACGACGGATCGTTCTATGGCGCCATCGACCTCAAGGATCTGATCGTCGCCCGCGAGGAAACCGCGCTCGATTCGCTCATCAGCCGCAATTTCCCGACCGTGCTCGCGCATGAGCATACCGAGGAATGTCTCGACCGCCTGCGCAGTTACGCCGAAGATTCCATCCCGGTGCTGGGCGAAAAGCGGCGCGTCATCGGCGTCATCACCACGGATGACATCGTCGAAGCCGTGGATGACGCGATGGGCGACGATTATGCCAAGCTGGGTGGCTTGACCGGCGAAGAAGATCTGCACGAGCCGCTCAAAACCAGTCTCAAAAAGCGCATGCCTTGGCTGATTATTCTGCTGTTCCTCGGCATGGGCGTGTCTTCCGTCGTCGGTCTGTTTGAGGCCGTCGTCTCTCAGGTCGCGCTGATTGTCTGCTTCCAATCCCTCATTCTGGATATGGCGGGCAACGTCGGCACGCAGTCGCTGGCCGTCACCATCCGCGTGCTGATGGATGAAAGACTGACCGCGCGGCAAAAGCTGGACCTCGTGCTCAAGGAAATGCGCGTCGGCTTTTTCAGCGGCCTGATGCTTGGCGCGCTGGCTCTGGTGTTTATCGGGCTGTATGTGTGGCTCTTCAAGGGCAAACCGCTCCCCTACGCCCTGTGCATCTCCGGGTGCGCGGGCGCGGCGCTGGTGCTTTCCATGGTGCTTTCCAGCCTTGTCGGCACGGTCATCCCGATCTTCTTTAAGAAGGTTCATATTGATCCCGCCGTCGCTTCCGGCCCGCTGATTACCACCGTCAACGATCTGGTGGCCGTCGTCACCTATTACGGGCTGGCCTATCTCCTCTTCTTTCAGATTTTCCATCTGGTGTAATTCGCTCCGTCTCTTTTTCCCCAAAACATTGAACCCCTTCCGCGGCCGCCCGGCCATGGAAGGGGTTCGTTTGATATACCTGTGTTTGAGCGGTTACTCGATGATCTCAAAATCATCGTCGCCGAAGTCGTTCCCGCCGTCAATCTCCGTGTCGTCGTCAAGGCCCAAACCGCTCTGCGCCTCGTCCGGCGCCGTTTCAACCGGCTCGGCGATATAGGCGTAAAGCACCGCTTCCGGCCAGTTGATCTCCGAGCCGGCGTAGTAGTTTTGCAGCCAATTCGTGTGGAAATCAAAGTAAACGTTGGAATAAATCGGCATCGTCGGCAGAAGCTCGTTGTAATACTTCTGGAACTCGATCCACTTCTGCTCGTAGGTCAGCACATCGTATGGCTCAGTCTTGTGCATGTCCCAAGTCATGTCGATAAGCTGCTCATCGGTCATGCCGCTCGTGTTCATCGCGCCCACAAAGTCGGGATCATCGGTGAACGTCATGAACGGATCAAACGTGGAAACGAAATTCGTCGCCATGAAGTTCATGTCGTACAGCCGCTCGCCGTCCTCACGGTAATAATCGCTGAGCATTTCGTTAAAGCTGACCTCATGCACAACCAACTCGATACCGACCTGCGGCAGCGTTTCGCTGAACTGATCGACGACCATCTGTGCGAAATCGTTGTCCTTCACCTGCGCAAAGTCGAGCGACAGGCGCATCAACTCGCCGTCCACATCCTTGCAGCGCACAGCGTCGCGCGTTTCGTCAAACGGTTCTCCGTTTTCGTTCAGCGTCCAGCCGTCTTCCTCCAGCAGCGCTTTCGCCTTGCCCAGGTCAAGCGTGTAGGGATTCAGCTCGTCGAGGTTCAGCGCATCCCAGATTTCTTCTTCCTCCGGGGTAATGCCTTCCGGGCGGATGGTGCTCATCGCCGCCAGCGTCATCCACTGGCCAAGGCCGTAATAGCCGTTGACCGTCACGCCGTAGCCTTTGAGCGCGTCGCGCACAAAGCTGTCCGCGTCAAAGCAGTAGTCAATCGCCTGCCGAACCGCCTTGAACTGCTGCGGCCCCTGCTCACAGGCAAAGGCGCAGAAGCCATATCCGAGACGCGCATAGTTCAGCAGCGAATAGCCTTCGCTGAGCATCGGGCGCATGCTGTTGACCACGTCGCCATCGACCACTTTATTCAGCAGGTCGATTTCGCCGCTTTCCAGCTTCTCCTTCATGTCCTGCGGCAGCACCGGGACGAGCGTCACCGTGTCAATCACGGGACGCACGCCCTCATGGTTGCCGACGTAAAATTCGTTGATCGCGAATTCCACCGTGCCGCTTTCGCGGTCATAGCTGACCAGCTTATACGGCCCACAGGTCAGATACGGGTGGGACAGATACCCGTTTTCCGCGTCCAGCACCGTGCTTTGCAGCAGTTCTGCCGTAAAGACCGGCTCGACTGCCGTTTCGTCGATATTGGCGATATACGCGCCCTCTCCGTCGTCGCGCACCTCGCATCCGGGCGCAATCACGCCGATTGGATACGGGTAGACGGACAGATACGACAGCTCGTAGAAATACGGTTCATACTGCGCCTTGACCGTCACGCTGAACGTCCGCTCGTCGATGAGCCGCACGCCGGAAAACACGTCCGTCTCCCCCGCGCTAAACGCCTCGTAGCCCACAACGTGCGCATAAGCGCCCGTGTTTGCGCCGAGGGCCGCAAACTGCGGCGAGGTCAGCAGCAGATAGGAAAACACGTAATCCTCCGCCGTCACCGGGGTGATGCCGTCGTTATAGGTCAGGCCGTCCGCAATGCGGATGGTGTAGGTTCTGCCCACTCTCGTATCAGCGGATTCCAGCGAATCCACGACCATCGGATCGGTCGTGAATTCAAGCTGGGTCATCCATACGATGGGGTTGTAGCCGTGGAGCATGTAGCGCACGTCGATGTCGCTGGTGTTGTTGCCAAACTGCGTGGTGAAAAAGCTTCCGCTGACCTTCGTCGAGTTGCCGACGGTCAGGTGCGTAGGCTCTTCGCTCTCCGGACGCATCGTCAGCGCGATTTCGGCGACGGTCGGCGCGGTTTCGGTCTGCATCTCCTCCCCTGCCGCACCCACGGAAACCATGAGCAGCAGGCAGAGCGCTAAAATGAGTTTTTTCATGGCAAAGTCTCCTTCTTGATGGCCTGCGTATCAGGGAAGCGGGGGCGCCGCTTTTAGTTGAAGCAGTCGCCCTCGTTCATGTTGATACCGCCGCCCAGAGGCACGCCGAGGTCGTCAAGAATGGTCAGTCCGCCGCGACGTCTGTTCTCCGGGTCAACCGGGACAAAGCCGTCGTCAATGCGGTGCGTGTTGATGACCGTGAAGGTCGTTCCGCGCGTCACAACGCTGGCCGTATAGCCTTCCGGCACGTCGTTTTCCACAACGTCGTAGTCATACGCCTCACCGTTGTCGTCAAACATCGGCAGCTGCGTAAGCGTCTGCGTCCAGCGGTTCGACGCGTTCAGCGTCAGCGTGGTGATCGTCTGTCCGTTTCTCGTCACATCGACCGTCACGCTCTGCGGACGCAGCTTCTGCGCGTCATTCGCGTCGTTCCACGCCTTGCGCACAATCAGGTCGGTGTACGCCTGCGTCATCGTGTTGACAAACGCCGCCATATGCCCGGTTCCGGTGATCGCGCCTTCGCTGCCCGTAGAGCTTACGCGCATATCCTGCGCCGCGCGCTCAGTGACGGTGTAGCTCGTGCCGAGCGGAATGCCGCTGAGCGTGACGCTCTCGCCGTGGCTCAGGCGGATGCTCGCCGCGCCGCCGTTAAAGTACAGGCTGCCCGTTTCGCCGCTCGTCCTGGTCGTGCGCAGCGTTCCGGTAAAGTCTTCGCCGTCCTCAAGCGTCAAGGCGATGTCAAAGACGAACTGCGTATCAGGAATCTCCGCGCCGCCGATGGCTTCAACCGTCTTGGTGACGGTCAGCGCGCCGTAACCCGGATTGGCGCGCGTGTTGAGGAAGGTTGCGCGTACCGCCGCCGTTTCCACCACGCCGACAGCGCCGGTGCTCGTGGTCGTGTAGCGATCCGCCGTGTAATCCGCTTCGGAGACCGTGTAGCTCGTGCCGGACGGAATGCCCAGAATCGTGAGCGATCCGCCGCCCGCAACGCGAACCCGCGCCGTCACGCCGCCCGCCGCGTTGTCCTCAAAGGCAACCGTGCGGCCGCTCTGCGTGAGATACGTGCCCGCCAAAGCGATATTGTCGTTTCGGCTCAAGGTAACGGTAAATTCAAACTCGCGCCCGAATTCCGCCGTTCCGCCGTCCAGGTTCTTGACGATTTCAAGGCTTCCGGTGTCGCGCGTGTTCACGAAGCGGAGCGCATCGCCCGCGTCGGTCATCACGCCGCCCTGTTCGCCCTGACGGACGACATAGCCCTCGGTCTGATAGCCGTTTTCATCCTCGATCACCGTGTAATGGGTATCCACAAGGATATTGCCGATGGTCACGCCGCGCTCCTCGCCCGTCGCCGCCGCGCCGTCCGCCATATCCACGGTGACATGCGCTTCGTCGTAGGTGAAGCCGTTTTCCGTCCGGGTTTCAAGCGTCAGCGCCTTTCCGTTCAGCGTCGGCCGGTTGTCGCCCGTCAGCCGGACGCCATCCTCGCGCCAGAGCCGCACCGTGAAGCCGAAGCTCGTGCGCACCGCGTTGCTTACGGCCACGCGGTCGTTATAGCCCGTGCCCTCCAGCTTTTTGGTGATTTCCAGCGCGCCGACATTGCGCGTGTTGGTGAAGACTGCGTCGCCAGTCAGCGCATCCGCGATGGTTCCGGTCACTTCGCCGCCGTTCACCCGGCCGTTCTGCGTCGAAACCGTGAGATAATAGCCGTCCTGCGCGTCAAACACCTCGCGCACCGCGTACCGCGTACCCTTGAGGATGTTTTCCACATTCAGGCTGCCGACGTGCGCCGCCTCCGTCACCGGGACGGAGAGACTGAGCGTCACCGTATGGTTCTTCGCATCCACGGTCATGTTCTTCGGGGTCTTGCCATCCACCGTGGGCAGGTTGTTTGTCTGCGTAAGATCGATCCAATCCGCATAGGTCAGCGTGGCCGAGAAGCTGAATACGGCTCTGCCGTTTTTCTCGAACTTCACCGCGTTGCCGACCGCGTTCTTGGTTACGCTCAACACGCCGACGTTGCGCTCGTTGGTAAACGTTGCCGCCGCATCCGGCGTCTGGCTGTTGACCGCCGCCGTCTGCCCGCTCACCGCTTCATAGCCTTCCGCGGTGTAGTCGTCCTCGGCCACCGTCGCCGTCGTGCCGTAGAGCACGTCAAGCAGCGTTGCCGTCTGGCCGCCCTTGAGCGTCAGCACATATTCGCCGTTCGCATCGCGCGCAACGGTCGTCTGCACATCCGCCTTGTTCGCTTCGCGGATGACCACGTCATACGCGTCACGCTGGGTTGCCGTGTCGAACTGCGCGTTTTCGAGCTTCACGCGGAACGTGAACTCCTTTTCGCTGTCCGTCGCGTTGCCCTTGAGCGCCTTGCTCAGCGCAAGCGTGCCGCTCTCGCGCGTATTCGTGAACGTCATGACCTCTTCGCGGCCCGCTTCGTTCACCACATCGATGAGACCGGAAGCGTTCTGCGGCGTCTGGGTCGTGTAGCCGTCGTCCGTATAGTCGCGTTCGACAATCTCATAGCTCGTATGCGCCGGGATGTTGGTGATGCTCGCGCTCACCGGCTGTCCGTCCGCGCCCATGGTGATGCTCACCGTTCCGGCGTAAACGTCGTGCCCGTCGCGCTGCTCGTTCGTCTTTGTCAGACCGTCCACGCCGCTGGGCATGATGCTCGTCTGCGCGTTCAGCAGGTCGAGGTCGTGTTCATTCCACAGCTTCACGTCAAAGGTGAACGTCTTGCCGTAGCCCTTGTCGCTCCCCGTTCCCGCAAGCGCTTTCGTAATCTCAATCGATCCGATATAGCGCTCGTTGGTGAACGCAGCCGCCGCATCCGGCGTCTGGCCGTTGACCGCCGCCGTCTGCCCGCTCACCGCTTCATAGCCTTCCGCGGTGTAGTCGTCCTCGGCCACCGTCGCCGTCGTGCCGTAGAGCACGTCAAGCAGCGTTGCCGTCTGGCCACCCTTGAGCGTCAGCACATATTCGCCGTTTGCATCGCGCGCAACGGTCGTCTGCACGTCCGCCTTGTTCGCTTCGCGGATGACCACGTCATACGCGTCGCGCTGGGTTGCCGTGTCGAACTGCGCGTTTTCGAGCTTCACGCGGAACGTGAATTGCTTTTCGCTGTCCGTCGCGTTGCCCTTGAGCGCCTTGCTCAGCGCAAGCGTGCCGCTCTCGCGCGTATTCGTGAACGTCATGGCCTCTTCGCGGCCCGCTTCGTTCACCACATCGATGATGCCAAAGGCGTTCTGCGGCGTCTGGGTCGTGTAGCCGTCGTCCGTATAGTCGCGTTCGACAATCTCATAGCGCGTATGCGCCGGGATGTTGGTGATGCTCGCGCTCATCGGCTGTCCGTCCGCGCCCATGGTGATGCTCACCGTTCCGGCGTAAACGTCGTGCCCGTCGCGCTGCTCGTTCGTCTTTGTCAGACCGTCCACGCCGCTGGGCATGGTGCTCGTCTGCGCGTTCAGCAGATCGAGGTTGTGTTCATTCCACAGCTTCACGTCAAAGGTGAACGTCTTGCCGTAGCCCTTGTCGCTCCCCGTTCCCGCAAGCGCTTTCGTAATCTCAATCGATCCGATATAGCGCTCGTTGGTGAACGTGTAGCCGATGATATTCAGCTTTTCGTTGTTCTCCGTTTGGGTCGTTTTGAGCGTGTAGCCCTCGTCTGCGTGCTTCTCGCTCATCGCTTCCGTCACGATGATGTCCGCGCCGTCCGGAACGTCATCGATCACCGCCGTCTCGCCCTTCTTCAGGGAGATAGTCTGTACGTCCTTCCGTCTGAAATCGATCGTTGCCGTTTGGCCGTTCACCGTGTAGGTGTACGCGCGGAAAACCGCCGTATCGGACAGCGCATCGTCCTTCTTTTCGATTCTGACGTTAAAGTCAAACGCATCGCCCTCGTTGGCCATTTGGCCGAGCACGTTCTTCGTGATGCTCACGCTGTGCGTGTCGCGCACGTTGGTGATCTGAACCGAGGAGGCCGTTTCTTCCGAAATCGTTCCCTTGTTCTTTTCGGTCGTGCTGCTGTTCCCGTCCGCATAGCTGACGGTAAAGCCCATGTCGCGATACGGCTGTTCGTCCTCGACAACGACGTATCTCGTCCCTTCCGGCAGGTCCTCAAAGGTCACGACCTCGCCGTTATGCAGGCTCAGCGTCAGCGTCACCGTCTGGCCGACCCGCTTCTGCTTCACCAGATACGTGGTCTTTTCGCCCTCGCTCGGCATATTCGAGCGGCCGACGTGGCCGTCCAGCGACACCTTCTCGTTTTCCAGCGTCAGGGTGACGTCATACGTTTCCGTATCCGCCGCCAGACCCTTGCCCACGCCCGTGCCCGTCGCGGTCTTGCCGATTTTCAGCTTGCCCGCGCTGCGCACGTTGGTAAACAGCGCCGTCTGGTTTTCGGCGTTCACAACCCTGTTCGGCGTAGACGCGCCAAACTTCATGTCCTCATCGTAATAGGCCGCATAGCCCCACTCCGCGAAGCCGTCGTTTTCGGTTACCGTGTAGCTTGCGCCATAGAGGATGTTGTCAATCGTCACGCTGACGTCGGGTTCCGTCTGCGAAACAGCGATCCGGATGTCCTGAATCGTCACCGTGCGGTTTTCAACGGTCATTGGGCTGCCCATCGGAATCTTCGGCAGATTGTCCGCGTCGCTCAAATCCACGCCAGCCGGATAGGTGATCGTCGCAGTAAAGCTGAACTCGCGCTCGCTGATCGGATCTTTGCCTTCGATCTTCTTGCGGATCGCAAGCGAACCGGCGTTGCGGACGTTTTTCAGTTCAACCCTGGCTTCCTTGTCCGTGGCTATCATACCGCTTCCGCCGGACGTATAGGCGCTTGCGTCGATGTTGTAGCCCTGCGCCCGCTCGTCCGTCTCCTCGACGGTGTAGGCCGTGCCGACCGGAATCTCTTTGATCGTCACCGTCTGGCCGTCGCGGATCGTCAGCGTCGCTTCGCCGTTCTTCACGGTCAGCGTCGTCTCCGCCGCGCCATCCATCGGATAATCGCCGTCCACCGGCACAATATCATTGCGGCTGAGTCTGATTTTCACGGTAAACGCGTCGTCGCTCAAAACCGCGTTGCCCGCCGTCGTCTTGGAAATCGTCAGATCGCGGCGCGCCAGTTCGTTCTTCAAAACGATGCTTCCGTCCTCGCCGCCGGAGATCTCCGCTTTCGGGGTCAGATGGCCCTGTCCGTCGTCTTCAAGCGTCACGGTCACAGTGTACTTCGTCTTGTCGTAGGTCACGCCGTCGAAAGCGGGCGTATCCACCTCTTCAATCTGATAGGTGTACGTCATGCCTTCCCAGTCGCGTTGTGTCCAGCCCGTCTCCGGAATGGTCGCGTAGTTCATCGTCAGGTCGAATTTTCCGTTTTCATCCGCCTGCACAAAGACCGCGTTCTCCTCGACTGTGACGTTTCCGCCCGCCGCAACGCGTTTGGTCAGGTTCGGGTCATCCGGACTGGTGACCCAGATGCGGAAGAGGTTGGCATACCGCTCCAGCTCAACCTGCGTTTCCTTCGCAAAGACCTTCTTCTGCGCCGTGAGCATATACGTGCCCGCCGCGCTGTACAGATCGGTCGCGCTCACGCGATAGGTCTTTCGGCTGTCGGCCTTAAAGTCGCCGGGCAGCCTGTTCATGCCTTCCAGCACGAAGCAGCTGTGCTTTTCGCCGCCGATTTCAACCTCGTCGTGTACCGCAATGCCCTCTCCGCTGAACGTCGCGCCCGTGCTCAGATACGGCGCGGGAGCGCTCGTTTCAACAACCAGATAGCTGTCCGCATAGGTCAGATACGCGCTCTGCGTGCTGACAAAGCTGTACACATTGCCGCTCGACGTCATCTCGCCGACCTTCTTCGCCGCCGAAACCGCGGTCAGATTGTCGAGTTCCTCCGTCGTATACGGGCCGTAAATCGCGAACACCGCATCGGAAACAGCCGCGTTATTGTCCGCCTTCTTGGTGATTTCAAGGTCGCGCACCGGCACGAGGCCGACGTCCACCTGCGGATAACCCAGCTGGTTGTTTTTCACCATCTCTTCGGTGGGCACCGGCAGATAGAACCACTTGGTCGCCGCGCTGCCGTTTCCATTGGCCACGAAATCGCTGTCCTCATCGGAGGCGATCGGGTTGTTCACGCCCTTCCTGGTGACCCTGAAGCTTTCCGGAATGCCGCTCAGCGTAAGCTGATACGTATAGCGTTCCGAACCGGACAGGTTGGTCGCCACAACGTCCCCGGCCGAATCATTCGGATCGTTTTTCAGGCTGGCAAGCTTCACCGCCGCAAACAGCTCGTCAAACTGATAGCTGCCGTCGGTGATCGTCTGCGTCTGCGTCGTCGGGCGGTAACGGTTATACCGCTGGCTGAGCTGCATGGTCAGCTGCTTGCCTTCGCCCGTGTACGCGTAATTCGGTTCGACCGACAGGTCTTCGGACTGAATGCCGTCGCCGTTGAAGTCGATCCAGACGCGGTTGCCCAGCCATACTTTCTCCGGGATGATCGCCACGCGCGCCACGTCGCTCGCCACGCCGCTGTGCTGGTCATAGCTGAGCCGCGCAATGTTGTTTGCCGTCGTGAAGTAAACGGAAGAATCCGTCACCTCAGGCGCAGAGCAGGTGTATTCAATCAGCACGCGCTCCTTGCCCGCCAGCGGCTGGGTCAGCATCACGGCAAAGCCGTGGACATCTGCCGGGGCCATGCTCGTCGCCCAGCTGTTTCTGATGTTGTCGGCATCGAAATAGTCGTTATAGGTATTCCGGTTCTGAGACGTGATCTTCTTCCGCGTGAAGTAGACCGTGTAATCTTCGCCGGGTTTGAGTTCCGTGGAGCTTCCGTCCGCCGCGTATTTGGTCACGCTGATGGCCGTGCCCTCCAGCGCCACATCCCATTTGGAATCTCTGGTGCTGCTGTCGTTTCGCCAGTCGTCCGTGTGCGGCAGTTCGTCCATCACGGCGACGTTGGTTGCCGGCGAGAGCGACGGGTTCTCCACCAGAATTCTGTAATAGATCCGGTTGATTTCGTTGTCCTTTTCGGTCTTCGCGCCGGTCACGGCCACGTTCGACCCGCTGACAAATTTGTTCTTGCCGGTAATCGTGCCCGCCACATACTTGGAAATCGTCAGCGCGGAAGGCTCCGCCGACCTGTGCTCAGCCTTCGCCGAAATGCCGTGCTGGCCTTCAAAGCCGGGCAGTTCGCCGCTCTGGCTGTCGCCGGGCTGCTGCTTCACCATGCCGGTGATCTCATTGCCCGCTTCATCGACAAACGGCACGCCGAAGGGGTTCTTCGTGTTCTTCACGGTCTGCACGCCGCTCATCGCATAGGCGATGTTGGCATCCATGCCCGTGTTGTGCGCGATAATCTGCTCCAGAATGCGTTCACCGACGAACAGCGCGTCCACCGTCAGGGTGATCTTCTGGCCCGCTTCCAGCCGGCCGTCGCCCCGAACCACAACCGTGTAGCCGTCCTGGGATACCGTCGTCGTCAGCTTCAGCGCGGCGTTGTCGCTCGTCGCTTCCGCCTTCACGGCCATGGCCTGACGCGGCAGCGTATCGACCAGAATCGGCGCCTCGATTGCGGGCAGGTTCTCCGCCTGACCGCTGATATTCTCAAAGACAATCGTATAATGCGCGCCGGAACCCGCGCTCACCGTCAGGCTGTTGCTCTTGGGGTTGGTGGCTTCCGCTTCCACGGTCACGACATAGTCGCCCGTGTTCGGGTTCTGCACAATCTCCGCGCGCTGCACCTGTTTGGTGATTCTGGCTTTCGGCAGGCCGATCGACGAATCCGCATCGCGGTTCGCCGCATCCGTATAGGTCTTGCTGACGCTCTCCTGCGACTTCGCGCCGATGGCATAGGCCAGGTTGAGGCCCGCCGTATTGCGCACACCGCAAACGCGGTTGATTGCTTCGCCGGATTCCTGATGGAAGCGCATCGTCACCACAATCGGCGTATCCTGCCTGAGGCCCGCAGGGATATCCCGGCCGTCCTGCATATGATACGCGATCTTGAAGCCCGTGTAGATGCAGCCGCCGTCTTCCGCTTTCAGGGAAACGTCCGCGCCGCTGTCAGTCACGTCGATGTTCGACTGAATCGGCGTCTCCTGCGTGCCGATCAGGCCGTAAACATCCGCATAGATTCTGTCGCCTTCCGCCGCCGTGCCATAGGCCTCCTCCAGCTGCGCAAAGCTCATCTGGCCGACGGTCACGCCTTCCACAAAGTGCTGCGTCTGCACGGTTTCCGCGCCGCCGTCGAGCCAGCCGCTCTTATTGCCGAGCGCGTCCACCGTCTGATATTCGACCTTGTTGTCCGTAATCACGAAGCTGCTCATCGGGTAGCGGATTGCGTCGTTCGCGTCTGCCGCGCCGCTGTCGCTCGTCGTCTTCCGGATTTCAAAGGTCACCGTCTGCCAGCTTCCGTCCGCCTGCGTGTTTTGCAGGTTGCCCAGCTTTCCGCCGGCCTCGCCGTTGACCGCCGAAACGGTCTTATCCAGATACGGATCGCGGTTCGGGATGTTGGCGAACGCCGCCGCGGCAAAGCCGCCTTTGTTCGTCAGCACCGCTTCTGCCTCCGTGTGCCACGGCATGCCTGCGGACTGCGAAGCCTCGGTTTCGATATAGCCCGCCGGAGTCGTCGTTTCCGCGAAAGCGTAACTGCCGCGCTCGACATACGACGTGATGACGTAGGTATACCGATACCCCTGCTCGTCCGTGTAATACGTTCTGTTCTTCGCAAGCGTATACGTCTTTTCGCCGATTTCAAGCGTCTGCGGCGCTTCCGTCCTGTCTGCGGCGGTCGGTTCGAGGTCCGCAAACGCATAGCTGTGCGTCGCGTCCTTGCCGTCCGTCTCCGCCGCGCTGAACTTCGCGCCGACGACCAGCGCGCTCTTGTTTTCATAGTCGCGCTTGAGGATCACCAGTCTGCCCTTCGGCTCGTTATATGCGTTGAAGTGCAGTGTGCTGAACAGCTCGTTCGGATTGGCCATCAGCTCTTCGCCTGTGACGACGGTATAATAGCCCGCCGCGCCGTCAAGCTCGGAAACACCCTGCTCGGCCGTGCTGTGGTTCGCGTCCGTCTTTTTGAAATCGTAATAGGCCTTGTAGCCCTGGCTCACCGGGTTCAGGTACGGCTTGGCGGGATCGTCGCCGATCGCGCCCGCGTCCGGCTGCTCAAAGACGACATACGCCTCGCCCTCTTCGAGCCTCGGCAGATACGGGAACAGCACGTCGCCGTTTGCGTCGGAGGTCACCGTCTGATACAGATACGGCTGTCCGTCGCTAAGCAGAACCTCGTGCAGTTCGCCTTCCGCGTCTTTCTTCATGATGCGAAGCACAGCGCCTTCGACAACCGGCGTATCATCGTCGCGGTTGCTTCTCACGCTGCCGAACACGCGAACCTGAATGGATACGCCGCGCGTATTCACCATCGAAATCGTGTTGGCCTCTCTGCCCGCCGCCAAATCAATCTGCGCGTCATACGCCAGCTGATAGCTGTAATTCGGCGCGGAAATCTCTTCGACGTAATAGGCGTACGGCGCGCCGTCCGTCATCACGTCTTCCGGCGCATAAACTTCGTTTAGCTGCACCATGCCGTCCGCGCCGGATTTGAAGCGCGCCGCGTTTTCACGCGCGCCCGTCCAGTCGCCAAACGGCGTGCCGCTTTCACGCCCCGCATAATAGCGCTTATTGTTCTGCTCGTCCAGCGTATACAGCGAGAAGAAGCAGTTTTCCAGCGCAGTCGGCGTTTCGCTTTCGCTCAGCCGTCTGGTCTTCTCAATCTGACCCGCCATCAGCGTGCCGGCGTTGACAAAGTCAACCTTCATCTGGCGCTGAACGTCCATCGCGTTGTAACGCGTGACGGTCACGTCCCGGCTGCTGGTGATCCGGCCGTTCGCGACGGTCGTGCCGTTGTAAACCGGCGTCTCCGGGTTTCCATTCAGATAGGCCGCGGACTTGGCGAACCAGTAGCCCGCGCTTTCGTCCGTGCTTTCCACAACGGTGTATGCGCCCGGATCGAGCCGCACGACGATGGACTGCCTTTCAGTCTCGGTGAAGCCTCCGAGCGTAATCGGCTGCTGCGCCACCTTCTGCCAGCTTTCGGTTCCATGGGCATCGACGACGCGCATTTCCAGCTCGGCCGCTTCCGTCGTCCCCTTCTTATAGACATAGAAGGCGACGCTTTCCGGGATGCTCTGCGTGTCAGAAGACTCAAACGTCTTGGTGATTTCCAGATACGCGCGCGGCGTGTTGGTCACATCGATGGTGTGATCGGTGATCGTCACGCTGTTGTTCGCGTCCCGGCGGCCCGCGTCGCTCCGATTTTTGAGCGTTGCGGAATCGAAGAGCTGAACTTCGCTCGTGTAGCTCTTGCTCTTCCCGCTCTTGTCCAGATGCTCGTAATCCTCGTCGCAGATGACGCGGAACCACGTCGTAAACAGCTGCCCCGCGTTCACCTGTCCCTGCGGAATCGTCTCGACCAGCTTATACCAGCCGGAATACAGGCCTTTAAACGTGATTTCGCCCGTTTCGGCTTTCGTTGTGCCTGTACACGGCAGATACACATAGCCGAACTTCGGATAGTTCGATTTGCCCTCGAACTCGCCCTGCGATTTGAACGGGCAGAAATACAGGGCAAAATCCGCCGCAATCGGCTTCAAATCCGCCGTATCGCCGCTCCGATCGCTGACCTTGTGAAGGGTGACGCTCGTCGTCGCCGGGTTGTAAACCGTAATCGGTTTGTCAGCCTGAACGTCCGCGCCCGCGATCGTCAGCGTTCCGCCGTTGAGCAGCTTGAAATACTGGTTGACCACTGCGTTCGGGTTCCAGTATGTAGCCACCGGCGTTTCATCCAGCGTCTCGGCAATCGCGTACTTGGCCTTCGGATAATTGCCCGCCTCGCTCGTGCGATAATCCCAGATCGGCAGGCTGAAAATGACCTCGCCATTTTCGTTCGTGGTCTGTCGCGTGTTCGCCAGCGCGCTTCCGTCGCTGCTCAGAACCGCGCTCTTGCCATTGGAATAACCAATCTGAATCGGCGCGCCCTCGACCAGATTCCCATCCGCGTCCCGCTTGATGACGGTCAGCGAATGGAAACGCGTATTCGTGGAGCAGACGGCAATCTGGCTCTTGTACTCGCCCGTGGTGAACGTCAGTCGGTTGGCCGACGTGCCGTTCACATTCTCGCCGTCAAACACAAAACCGCTCTTGTCGGTCTGCACGCCCTCGATTACCGGCGCGGTTGTCTCTTCAATCGTGAACGTCGTCTCGCGCGGCAGCTGCACCGTCGTCTCATAATGGTTCGCGTTGTTCAGCGTGACACGGGTATACACCTTGCCTTTTGCATCCGTGATGGTGTAAACCGCATCCGTGCTTCCCTCTCCGCCGTAATAGCGCTCGCCGTCCACATACTTGGCGACCGTCAGATAGGTCATCTCGCCGAGGATGTTCTTGATGGCGTTGTCCTGTCCGTCTTTGTTCAGATAATCGTCTGCAACCGTCACGTAATCCGCATCCTGCGCATTCTTGACAGCCTTCACATGCAGGGCATACCACTCCTGCATATAAACCATGTTAATCGGGTAATCCTTCTCGCGGAGGATGAAATCGGCCTCGTAGAAGGGTTGTCCGTTTTCATCCACGACCAGCTTCACCGGGTTATCCGGATTGGCCGCGCCGCCGTTTTCCGTATAGAGCGTCTCCAGCGAAACGGTGATGCTCACGCCGTAGCCCGCGCTCATGCCGTTCTCGCAGCCTGTGACAAATTCTGTGCTGAACGCGCCGTCGCCCTCGACGGCCTCCAACAGGCCGTTCGCGTTTTCGCGCGCAAGCAGGAGTTCAAAGGTCACACCCGCCAGCGGCCGAAGCTCGCCGACCCGGTTGTTGTCCTTCGCTTCGGTGGACGGCCAGTATTCCTTATCCAGCTTCACTTGGAACAGACCCTTGAACTCGGTCTCCCCGCCGATCACCACATCGGCCTCGTTGTATGCATCCACTTCCGTCACGGCATTGACGGCTCTCGCCGCAGCAGACCACACGCCGCCGTAGACCTTCTGATAGCCGCCTGCGTGGTTGATCTTCACCTCCCGGAACAGGAAGGTATATTCGCCGACGTCGTCGTCCAGCTCAAAAGCGTCCGTCATGAACGCGCCCGTGCCCATGCCGCTCGCGCCGGTTTCATAGGTGATTCCGTCCGTAATCAGTTTGCTCTTCTGCGGTTCGGCGGTGAAAATAGCTTCCAGCTCCGCTTCCCGGCCAGTATATTCGCCTTTTTTCACCGTGTCTCCCGCCTGCGGCGCTTTAAACGCTCTGTTGCGGTCCAGCAGTTCGCGCTGTTCTTCCGTCAGGTCGCTCGTGCGGATGGCGTAAACCTCAAACTGGCAGTAATCCAGCCGCTGCGTCTTGTCGTCGACAACGCCTTCCGTCGCGCCGTCTGCAAACTGAACCGTGTAGCCGATCTTGTTCAGCTTCAGCTGCACATAGTCCTTGTAATTGGTGATGCTGCTCCTCTGACTGTCGTTCTGATTATCGGCCTCTTCGCCCGTCAATTCAACATATTTGAAGTTCTCCAGCACATCCTTATAATCGCGCGGCTCTCTGTTGTACGTCGCGTTTTCGCTGTGCGCATGATCCGAATCTTCGGATTGATAGGCGCAGTATCCGTCCGGAACTTCCGTTTCCACGAGCACATAGTGCTTGAGGCCGTGCAGATCGGAGATCGTCGCAGTCGGGTTCGTCATGTTGATCGACTCAACCCGTTCAAGCGTGCCGTCGTCCTTCACTTCGTAGAGCGTCATCGTCGCGCCCGTCAGCGGATACTCCGGCGCGTTGCCGCGCTTCAGCTCATATTCCTTCTTGTAGTTCAGGCTGACGTTGAGAGCGGCCTTCGGCTCATTTTTAAACGTCAGCGTCTGGCTGGCATTTTCGTCCAGCTTGAACTGCTGCCCGTCTTCCGCCTTGAAATACCTCTGCGCCGCCTGCTCCTGCTTCACCGTGTACGTCAGCGCCGTGGTTTTGTCGTTCGGATCGCCGTAAATCGGCAGGCTGGACAGCTCAAACGCCTGGCTTGCGCCCTTTTCGCCCGTGTAAACCAGCGTGTTCGTCGTTTCGTCGAGCACAAAGCCGGTTTCCAACAGCGCCCGATAGGCATAGCTGTCCTCCGCGAGGTTCGACGCGTCCACCGAGACCGTGAACTTCGCCAGATCCGCCGCGTTCACATAATCGATGGCCGCGGGCTGCGTGCCCAGCTTTTCCTTCTTCTCGTCGCGCAGCTCAACCGTCAGGCTGCTGACGTTCGCCGTGTTGGCAACAGTCGGATTGTCCGCCCGATTCGTCTCGCTATACGTCAGCGGCCCAAAGACGCTGTCGTTGAGCATCATGTCGCCGGAAACCGCCGTTTCCCTGACATAGTACGTGCCGTAAGCCGGGATGGTGAACACGCCGACCGCCTGATCCGGCTTGCGCACCGTGACCGGCTCACCGACCTGCCGCATGTTCTCGTCGTACAGGGTAAACGTCGCAAAGCTGCCGTTCGCCACCTCGTCCGGGAAATCTTTGGTCACCTCAAGCTGATACTTCCGCTGGTCAACCTGTCCGGCCTTCTGGCTGTCGTCGCCCGCCGCAACCGTCAGCCAAACGAGCTCCGTATTCAAATAGTAGTTCTCCGGTGCGGCCAGCTCCTGCAAATAATAGGAAGTTCCTTCCTCCACCGGGAGCACCAGTTCGATTCTGCCGTCCGCGTCCGTCGTGAAGCGATACGCATCCGCCACATTTTCGGGCTGGGTCAAGCGCCCCGCTTCATCCACAATGGCCGCCGTCTTTTCCGTCAGCACGCCGTCCGTCAGCGTCCGCCCGACCAGATAGGTCGTGCCATCCGCTTTCCGGGTCAGCACGGCATAAACCGCGCCGGGCAGTGTCGCATTGTCGCTGCCTGCTTTGGTGAAGGTCGTCTTGCCGACCTGACGCGTGTTGGTGACGGTGATCGTCTTGTCCTTACCGTCGTTCAGCGTCACGCTCTCCTCGCTGTACGTCACCGCATAGCCTTCTGCCGCCGCTTCGTCGACGGTATAGGTCACCACATGGCCGTTTTCGTCCCAGCCGCGCAGCGAAAGGGTCTGGCTTGCCTCGTTCTGTTTGCCGTCGGTCGTCAGTTTAACCGTCCGGCTCGGCAGCGCGTCGCCCGCTTCGCAGGCAGCCTGGACCGTGATCGTCCACGTTTGTTCTTTGTTCAGGCCGCTCACATCGACAAGCCGCTTCGTGATGGTTAGCTCCTGCTGCTTGATGAAGAAATAGTCGGCGTTCTGGATTCTCGCGTCGTCCGTAAAGGTGATCTGAATCTCCGCTTCGGGCTTCTCCCCCTCGCCGTTCTTCCTGCTCGCGTAAAACAGACCGTCCGTCTGTTCGTTGCTCTCCACCTTCACGCGGTAGGTGATGAGGCGCCCGTCCCCGTCGAATCTCGGCAGATAGACGGATTCCGCCTCATCCAGCGTCGTCTGCTTCACCGGCTCCGTCTCGCCGTCGCGCGTGATGGTCACCGTGTAATGGCTTTGATCCGCTTCTAGATTGGCGCCCTGCTCATACTCGCGCAGATAGGCTTTCAGGTTCAGCAGACCATCCGTCGAATAGTTCTTCACGGCGTTGTCGTCCGTCATCCGCGTCTGACTGCCCGCCTCGATGACGACAATCCTGTTATCCGCCTTGGCAAAACCGTCGGATACGCCCGTTTCTTCCATCGTATAGGTATCCGCGGGCAGATAAACCGTGGTCGGTTTTCCGTTTTCGACCTTCACCGTGTAGGTGCGGCCGTTCTGCGCGGTCAGCGTAAACTCCGCAGTAAGGCTGGAGTTTGTATCTTGCGTGCCGTCCGGCGCATAGAACATCTTTTCGAGGATAAACTCGCCGTTCTGCGCGTTGTAATCCTCGAACTCGGCTTCCACCGCGTTTTCTTCCGTTCCGGCCGTCACCGTCACAAGCTGATACGGATAGAACGCCTCGCCGATTTTAAGCGTCTGGTCGCCCGGCTTGACGTTGGTATAGCCCGCTTCCATCCCCGTGCGCACCACATAGTAGTCGCCTTCGGGCAGTTCCCGGCTCGTCTCAAACGCGCCGATCCGGTCGGAAAGCTTCGCGTTCTCGCCAAGCACCAGCTCGCCCTTTTCGTTGCGCGTCACTTCTCTGGCCTTATAAATCGCAAAGACCGCGTCGCTGCCCGAATAGGCCGTTCTGTCCGCCGCATCTGCCGCCAGCTTCACATACTGTTCCGGCAGGATGTAGCCGCCCTGACGCACGAAATTATAATACAGCGTTTTGCTGCTGTCGGCCGTCTTTTCGTCGCCGTCGCCGTAAACCGTGTAGTTCAGCGTCGAATCCAGCGTGACGCCCAAGCCCTTAAAGGCGGCGTCATCCAGCCGTTCGTCGTCGCAGTCCAGCTCAAAGTCCGCCTTGTCATAGATCAGGTTGACCGTGTAATTGTTGTACGCATAGACCGACGGATGAACAGTATTATCGCCGTCCAGCGCCGCCGTGTTGTGGATCGTGTTTCCTCCGTTTGCGGGCATTACGAGGCTGCGCGTGCCATCCCCGTTTTCCACAATATCGCAGGTGTAGGCGCTGTCTCCAAGCGTCACCGTGGCCTGCTTCGGATAGACCTTCGCGCCATTCTTTCCCGCAACCGGCTGAATCGTTTCCTGGAGCGTATAGCCGGAAAGATCGAGTACGCCATGATCCACGTAGTCGCTGTTCTGGCGCAGAATCTCGCCCTGCGTTCCCAGCGCGCCCGTGCGCACTTGATAGGTGAAGGTTACCTCGTCGCCGTTTACCGTGTACGTCACGGCCTCGTTCTGCACATCCCACGTCTTTGCTTCCGCCGCATTCCGGAAGGCGTTCGTGTGGATCGTTGCCTGATAGTCAATCGGCGTACCGGCGTAATCGTTCAGTTCGCCGTTTTTGTCATAGTAGCGCATCTTCGGCGTGATCGACGCGGAGAGTGAAACCGTCGGCGTGATGAGATCGCCGTCGGCATGTTCGCCGTTATCGATCATGCGGCCAAAGAACGTATAATTCAGCGTCACGGCGTTGCTGCCGTCCGCGCGAACGACGCTTTGGACGCTGTCAACGTTCAGGATATCCGTCCAACCTCCGTTATCGGTCGCGGAAATCCGCAGATTGCCGGGCGCGCTGATTTGCAGCCTGATATCGTCGTAGGAATCGAACGGGCGATATCGAATGTACTCGTCGAACGTCATCGAATACAGGTCAAACGCCCTGTATTCGGTCAGGTTCGTGGCGAGCTGGAAGGTCATGCTCAATGTAAAGGGGACGACCTCGCCCGTCTTCCACTGCGCCGCGTTCTGCGCCGGACGCAGGTTCGCGTAAATCAAGGTATCTTTTCCATTCTTTTCGACATCCCGAACGCGGTCGGCGAAAGACATGTGCGTTTCGTCCGTCGTTTCAAACTCGGCTTCATAGGCTTCCTGCAAAGAGCCATACGTTTCGCCGCTTCTGAGGGTCTGCGCAACCGGCTTCTGCACCTGGCTGACCACTTCTTCGGCAATCGCCGTCGTCGGGCAAGAGCTGACGAGCATCGCGGCCGTCATCACCCAAGCCATAACCCTTTTCAGATGGTTCATCCTTTCCATCCTGTCCTCCAAAAACATGTCGCTCAGTCTTCAACCGATACCACAAAGCGCCAGTAATATTGCGCGTTGATTTTGTCGAGCTTTACCGCATAGCGCATCTCGTTTGCGCCTTCAACGTCTTCAAAGTGTTCGCCGTCCAGGCTGTACTGCCAGCGGAGCGACCACTTCGCATCCGTCGGCTGGACGTTGACCACGGCAGTCATTTCCAGCGTGTCGCCATAAGCCAGTCCGTCGCTTCCGTTGCTGATCAGTTCCGTCTCAATCTGCACCGGCTGCCGGACGACCTTCGCATCCCAATGCGCCTGCAATTTGATTCTGCCGTCGCCGCTGTTGCGCAGATCCAGCTCGTTGCCGTCGCCGTCCAGCGCCGCAAGGGTGAGCATCGTTTCCGCATCGCCGTTTCGGCTCAGCGTCAACGTCAGCCGACGGCCGCCGCAAAGCACCTCGCCGCCCTGCGCCACGCCGTCGTAAACCCACAGAACGATTTCGCCGTTTTCCCAGCTGAGGGAAGCGCCGTCCATCCAGAAATCATCCGCCTGCCACGCGTCCGTGTCGCCGCCGATGGCTACCGCAAACGGCTCCAGCCGCACGCCGTCCGCGTTGTTCACGCCGATCACCAGCCGCGCCGAATCGCCGTTTCCGTCCAGTCTGAGCTGCGCCCAGTCGATTGTTTCGATTTGCTCCTCCGGCTCAGGCGTGGACGTGGGTTCGGGCGTCACAGTCGGCTCAACCGTCGCCGTAGGTTCAGGCGTTACCGTAGGTTCAGGCGTTGCCGTAGGTTCAGGCGTTGCCGTCGGCTCAATCGTTGCCGTAGGTTCAGGCGTTGCCGTCGGCTCAACCGTTGCCGTGGGTTCGGGCGTCGCCGTATCTTCCGGCTCCTCCGTCGCTTCCGGCTCTTCCGTCGCTTCCGGCTCTTCCACGACTTCCGGTTCCTCCGTCGCTTCCGGCTCTTCCACGACTTCCGGTTTCTCCGTCGCTTCCGGCTCTTCCACGACTTCCGGTTCTTCCGTCGCTTCCGGCTCTTCCACGACTTCCGGTTCCTCCGTCGCTTCCGGCTCTTCCACAACTTCCGGTTCTTCCACAACTTCCGGCTCTTCCGTAGCTTCCGGCTCTTCTTCAGCCTCTTCCGTCTCAATCGGCGTTTCCGTCTCGCTGTAAACTTCAGATTCCGCTTCAGCTTCGGTGTATTCGGGCTTTCCGCCTTCTTCATACAAAACGATTCCATCGCTCTGCTGCTCATCCTCCGCGTTCACGCGTATCGGAGACGCTGCGCCCAGCAACACCAGGCACAGCATCCATGCAAAAATTCTTCTTTTATTTTTCATATCGACATGCCCCTTTCGTCGATCTTTTTTGTCATCTTTCCATTGAAAGCCGCATATCCTTCCCATAGGGGAAGATATATACCATTTTCTTCATTTTTTATTCTACCACTCTTCCTTGTTTTTTTCAACTTACCAATGCACAAAGGAAACGTTTTAGATCTAATAAAAACGATAGATTTTTCTTTTATCCCGGCTCATATATAACGGCGCCGCTAATTCTATACAATTCCCAGCGGATTACTTTCAATTTTTCTCTTGACAAGCCGCGCTGCATCCTGTATAATGATCTTGTTGTTAGAGATGTCTAACACCTCCCTGAACCAAATTGCGGACGAAGTTTGACGCACTCCTCCGCAGCCTTGCAGGTTTGACGCCCCTGTAAGACACGCCCGCCTGAGCGGTATCAGGCAAGGACCACTCCCCCTGTTTTCTCCCTGTTTCTTAAAAAGAAAGACCCTGCCGGGCATGGACGCTGCCCTGCAGGGTTTTTCATATCCTTTTTATGGTTCCACCGTGATTTTCTGCCCGTCCGAAAACAGCGTCATCACGCCGTTTTCCTTCGCCGCATAAACCGTCGCGCCGTATTTCTGCAATCGAATGCGCACGCTGTTGGCGGGGTTTTTGCCTGTGATCAGCGCGACTTTCGGCTTTGCAGCCTCCACCCATTCGGCGCATGTCGCGGCCTCCGTTCCTCCGCGGGAGACGATCAGCGCATCGCACGCCGCCGCCGCGCCGGAAGAGACGATCTCCTTTTCGCCGTTTGAGGTAATGCAGCCCGTCACCACGACGCTCGTCTGCCCGTAATCGATGCGCAAGGTCAGGCCGTCGTCGCGGCTGTCCGTATGCTGGGTCCGCGCCGGGCCGATGAAGGTCACTCGCGCCCGTCCAAGCGTGAAAGTCATGTTCTGCGCCGCGGAGACGATCTGCGTCCCCTGCTTTTCCGCCGCGTCGATCATCTGCGCATAGGCCTTTCCCTTGGTCTGCGTCGGCGGCACAAAGAGATAATCCGGTTTGGTCATGCCAAGCGCCAGCTTCATCGCGCTGAGCTGCTCATCTTCCGAACTCATCGCCACCGCCGCGCTCAGATGGTTCGCGCCGCAGAGCAGCAGCTGGCCGCAGAGCGCCGCGCCTGTTCCGCTGCCCGCGCCGAGCAGCATGGTATAGCCGTCCGCGCAGACGAAAACAGCTTCTCCGTCCCCCGCGCGCAGCGTCTTGACCGTCAGCCCGTTCGCATTTACGCCATATGCCCACTTAGGCAGTTTCTCCGTTATGCCGGAAAGATCCGGCGGCTGAATCTGACTCAGGTCGAAATCGCCGAGCCTGATTTCCGGCAGATGGTCCAGCTTGAGCGTCGGCGCGCCGGTCTGCGGATCGCTTTCCACAAAGCCCAGCACATGCGCGCCGACAAACACCAGCGCAATCACGCCGAGCAGCAGCATCAGATTGGTCAGGCAGCCAACCAGACAGCCTTTTTTCCGCTTGCGTACATGAGATCGCCCCTCGCGCGCCATCAGGCCAACGCCTCCAACGCAGAGGCCAGCTTCTCGCAGTCCGCCGCCTCCGTCGCCCAGCTGGTCACAAAGCGGACGGCCACGCGCCCATCTTCCAGCTTTGCCCAGCGCTCATAGGCAAAATCCAGTTCCAGCGCGGCGTTCTGTTCTTCCGTCAGCACGGCGAAAATCTGGTTGGTCGTCGTCCGCTGGAAGAAGGGAATGCCCGCGCGCTCCATGCCCGCGCGGATGAGATCGGCCATTTCATTGGCATGCTTCGCCCACGCGAAATAATCGTCGTGCTCCAGTGCCGCCAAAAACATCACGCCGCCGAGCCGTCCCTTGGCGATCATGCCGCCGTTATGCTTAATCATATAGCGGAAATCCTTTTGCAGCGCCGGATTGACGATAACCATCGCTTCGCCGAAAAGCAGGCCATTTTTCGTGCCGCCGATGTAGAAACAATCCGCCAGCGCGGCCAAATCTTTGAGCGTCATGTCGCACTCCGGGCTGGTCAGCGCGCTGCCCAAACGCGCGCCGTCCACAAAGAGGATCAGTCCCAGCCTGTCGCAGACCTCGCGAAGCGCTTTCAACTCGTCCAGATGATACACCGTGCCGATTTCCGTCGGCTGGCTGACGTAGAGCAGCCTCGGCGCAACCATGTGCTCATCCGTGTGCAGCGCACAGACGGCTTCCACACCTTCCGCCGTCACCTTGCCGTCCTTCGCCGCGCAGGGCAGCACCTTATGCCCCGTCGCTTCCACCGCGCCGGTCTCATGCACGTTGATATGTCCCGTCGGCGCGCAGATAGCCGCCTCATACGGGCGCAGGAACGCCGCAATCGCGATGCTGTTGGCCGACGTGCCGCCCGTCATGATATGCACCGCCGCGCCCGGCTGGCCGCACTTTTCGCGGATCACATCCGCCGCGCGCAGGCTGTATTCATCCAGTCCGTAGCCGCAGGTATGCTCCATATTGGTTTCCATCAATCGCCGCATCACCAGCGGATGCGCGCCCTCGCCATAGTCATTCATGAAAAACGTCTTCACGGTTATCCCTCCCGTTTCATCGTTCCGATCATCATCGTTTCGTCAATCGTAATCTGCTTCATGCCGCTCAGATCGAGGCTGTCCACATCGACATTGGCCAGCATCGGGGTCATCTTCGCCAGACGCACCGCCAATTCCCCATCGACGGGCATCGTATAGGCGATCTTCCGCTCTTCAAGCACATTGACATGCGCATGGGCATAATCCAAAACCTGCGCGCCGTCATACGCTTCCAGTTTGCCGCCCGCCGCCTCCCGCAATTCATGCAGATAGCCCGCTCTCGGCGCAAGCTTGATGAGCACACCGTCCGTCTTGAGGATACGCCCGAACTGCGCGTAATTCGCAGGGGTGAATACATCGAGCGCCGCGTCGCAGCAACCGTCCGCCAGCGGGATATTCGCCAGATCGCCGACGAAATATGTCGCCTGCTTATTCCCCTTCGCGGCGAGCAGCACGGCCTCCTTCGCCAGATCAAATCCGACGCGAATCATCTTTCTTTCCGGACAGACGCTCCGCAGATAATATCCCTCGCCGCATCCCGCGTCCGCCACAACGGGGCATTCGGCCTTTACGTATTTTTCCAGCGCTTCGCCGATGGCCGCAACGACCGGTGCGAACACGCCCGCTTCAAAGACCTTCGCGCGGCTCTCAAACAGCTCCTTTTTATAGAAAGACTGTTTGGCGTTCGGCGCAAAATTCACGTGCCCCTGCCTGGCGATATCGTAGCAATGGCCCCTTTCGCAGAACAGGCTTTTGCCTTCCTGACGAAAACTGCCCGAACAGATCGGGCAGCGAAGAAGCGCGACGGCTTCATTTTGCATGGTATACCTTTCTTAGGGCTTCGCCCCAATCCGGGAAACGTGCATAGTCGCCTTCGGCTCCTTGCAGTTTCCAATTTCCGCCATGCTGATTCCCGCACAGCGGGCGCATGGCTCCAATTCCCCGGCAGGGAACTGAGTTTCCTGCACCTTCCACCTCTTTATCGCTGCGCGATAAAGGATAAAAAAACCTCAATACTTGCATTCCATCGTCGTAAGGGCGCGCGTCCGCTCTTTATCCAGAGACAGCGGAAAGATTCCACATATAACGAAAGAAATTTAGAAATAATCCGAGAAATACGGCTGTTCGATAGGGATGATATCTTCCAGAATGCGTACGGCGGTGTCATTCGCCTGAAGTCTCTCGACGCGCTTGAGATAGGTCGGACGCTTATAGCCGTAGAACATCGCCGTCAGCGTCTGAATGTCGCAGCGAACGGTTTCGCCGCGCGTGCCGCCGCGCTCCAAGATGGTATCGCCCGCCGCGTCCCAGCGGAGGGAAAAATCGCCGCAGTTGCATTCCATAATCGGATCGTCGATGATGAAATGCAGGTCGTCGTGAATGGAGATGATATCAAACGGATACTGCCGGATGAACTCTTCAAAATCGACGATCCGCGCCATGATATACGGCTCGATTTCCTCCTGAATTTCGCTGTCTTCCAGCAGAAACGCCATCGGCTCGTTGGTGTAGTTGTTGCCGACAACCTTGTCGATCATCGAGAAATGGGCGGAGATATAGTTCCACAGGCCGTGCCGCGCCTCCTGATTGATATAGACTAGTTCCTTGATGCGGAACACGTCGTTGGCGATATAATAGACGAGGTATCCGGTCGGCTTTTCGTTCGCGTCGTAATACACGGCGACAAGCACGTCGTCGGCCTCCCAGCGCCAGTATTCCTCCCATTCCAGCTCGTTGCGCTTGAGCGCGCCGTGGCGCATGGCGGAAAACGCGTCGTGTACGCGGTGCACATCCTCGCTGTCGATATCCACGCGCTCCACCATGCCGCCGACCTTGTGGTGTTTGGGCAGCTGGGTATCCTTGATGGTGTAGGTCATCTTATCCGAAACGATTTCCCAGCCCTTTTTGCGGTAATACGGAATCAGATACGGGAAGAGCATCGATACGCACTGGTGGTTTTCGCGCATGTTGTCCAGCGCTTTTTTCATCAGGTGCGCCATCAGCCCGCGCCCCATGTATTCCGGATAGGTCGCCACGCCGGTCACGCCGCCCATATTGTACATCGTGCCGAACAGATTGACCTGCATCGGATACACGCTGATCTGAGAAGCGAGTTTCTCCCCGTCGAACCAGCCGAAGGATTCCGTCTTTTTGAGTACAGGCTTTTTGCTGCGCTCCATCTCCTTCTGATTCCAGCCCAAAGAGGCCAGCTCGCTGTCCGTCACCTGAAACGCATAACGAAGCAGCGCATTATACTGCGCGGTGTCGTCCACCGTCAGCCTGCGCATTTGCAATCGATCTTCCAGTTTTCCCTGCCTCATGGTATCCTTCCTGTTCGCATTCTCGTTTCAAAGTCTGTCAAAATCGCATATAGTATAGCATAAAGCCCGCCTTCATTTCAAGGCGGGTTCTGATGGGCTGTTTATTCTTCGTCGTCGAGGTTCGGCAGGTCGTCCATGCTGTCGTCCGCCGGCTTCTCCTCGTCGTCATCCGACGCGCTCTGCACGATGGGCGCATTCTTGCCCATCAGCTCGGCGCGGACGAGCTTGTCGATTTCCGCGGCAGTCTCCGGGTTTTCCTTGAGGAATTTGCGGGTATTCTCGCGGCCCTGGCCGATGCGCTGGTCGCCGTAGGAGAACCACGCGCCGGACTTATGGATGATATCCAGCGCCACGGCATTATCCAGCAGGCTGCCTTCCTTGCTGATGCCCTCGCCGTAGAGAATGTCGAACTCCGCCGTGCGGAAGGGCGGCGCAACCTTGTTCTTGACGATCTTCGCCTTCGTTCGGTTGCCGACGACGGTCGTGCCGTCCTTGAGCTGTTCGCCGCGGCGGATGTCGATGCGCACGGACGCGTAGAATTTCAGAGCGCGGCCGCCCGGCGTCGTCTCCGGATTGCCATACATCACGCCGACTTTCTCGCGCAGCTGGTTGATGAAGATGCAGGTCGAGTTCGTCTTGTTAACAATGCCCGTCAGCTTGCGCAGCGCCTGACTCATCAGGCGCGCCTGCAAACCGACGAAGGAATCGCCCATTTCGCCGTCGATTTCGGCCTTTGGCACCAGCGCCGCAACCGAGTCGATGACCACGATATCGATCGCGCCGGAACGCACCAGCGCCTCACAGATTTCCAGCGCCTGTTCGCCCGTATCCGGCTGAGAGACATACAGCTGATCCACGTCCACGCCGAGCTTACGCGCATAAACGGGGTCGAGCGCATGTTCCGCGTCGATGAACGCAGCCACGCCGCCCATCTTCTGCGCTTCCGCAACGACATGCAGCGCGACGGTCGTCTTGCCGGAGGATTCCGGACCGTAGATTTCCACCACGCGGCCGCGCGGCAGACCACCCACGCCCAGCGCCATATCCAGATCCAGACAGCCGGTCGGAATCACCTGAATATCCCGCGACGCGCGTTCGCCCATGCGGATGACCGCGCCCTTGCCGAACTGCTTTTCAATGCCGGCCAGCGCGATATCCAGCGCGCGCTTTCTCTCCGTTCCGTCGTCATTGGCCGGGATGGTCGTCACCGTTTTTGAGGACTTCTTGCCCTTATCGCTTGCCATATTGCCCCTCCTGTATGTATTCGCCCTTCAGCCCTGACGGCCGGCTCCCCTTCAAAGGGGCGCTGTGGGCTACTCAAAGTATCTTTTCACCGCCGCGCGGCGCACCATATCCAGCGCCTTGAGCGTCGCCAGCCTGCGCACCCGCGCGCGGTCGCCGCCCAGCTGCAACCGCTCAACCGTTACGCCGTCTTTGTCCGCGCACGCGACATAGACCAGCCCGACGGGCTTTTCCTTAGTCCCTCCGCCGGGGCCCGCAATGCCCGTCGTCGCCACAGCGATGTCCGCGCCGCTTTTTTCGCGCAGACCGCCGGCCATTTCGGCCGCCGTCTGCTCACTGACCGCGCCATAGGCCGCCAGCGTTTCCGGCTTCACGCCGCAGTATTTCACCTTCGCCTCGTTGGCGTAGGTCACATGCGCTTCATACAGACATTCGGAAATGCCAGGATAATCCACCAGACTGGCCGCAACCATGCCGCCCGTGCAGCTCTCCGCCGTCGAAACGGTCAAATGCCGCGCCACCAGCGCGCGCCCTGCCGCCTCCTGCATGGAGCCGTCGCTCGTCTCGGTCACGTCGTAAACGCAGTCGCCCAGCACGCCGCAGATAGCGTCCACAACCGGCTCAACCTGCCGCAGCGCCTCCGCCTCGTCCCTGCCGCGCGCGGTGACGCGGAGCTGACATTCGCCCAGGGAGCAATACGGCGCGACAGTCACGCCTTCGCCGTTCTCAATCCACTGCGCGCATTCCTGTGCGACCTGGGATTCGCCCATGCCGTAAATGCGGATGAACCGCGACGCGATGCAGCCGCCCGTCCTGGCCGCCAGCCTGTCATAGACCTGCCTGCGGAACATATCGGCCATCTCGTGCGGCGGACCGGGGAGCTGAACGACGATTTTACCGTCCTTTTCGATCATGCAGCCGGGCGCGGTGCCGCATGCGTTGGGCAGAATGGTGCAGCCCTGGGCGAACATCGCCTGTTTGCGGTTATTCATCGGGCAGGCGCGCCCGATTTTGACGAAGTATTTTCCGATCGCCTCCCAGCTCTCGGCGTCAAACACCATCGGCAGGCCCAGCAGCTCGGCGGCAATCTCCTTGCTCAAATCATCCTGTGTCGGCCCAAGGCCGCCCGTGGTGATGACCAAATCGCTTCTGGAAAGCGCCAGTGCCAGCGCTTCGCGCATTCTCTGCGGGTTATCGCCCACCACCTGATGGTGATACACCGCGATGCCGAGGCTCTGCAATTCGCGCGAGAGCATCTGCGCGTCACTGTCGGCGATCTGCCCCATCAGCAGCTCCGTGCCGATGGCCACAATTTCTGCAATCATTTGTTTTCCTTTCGGGGGATGTTGGGGCTTTGCCCCAAACCCCACCAAGAACCTAAGGTTCTTGGATTTCCCACTTTGTTTATCGCTTCGCGATAAACAGAAATATTCCCATGTATTGCGCAGCAATACATCATGCGGAGGGTGCAGGGAACTCAGTTCCCTGCCGGGGCTTGGGGCAGCGCCCCAACGTCCTCTTCATCCTTACTTCGCGCCGCTCAAAACCGCTCTGTTCTGCCAGACGTATTCGCCCATCGAGTAGAGCGTCATCACCGACGCGGCAATCGTCAGCACCGCGGGCAGAAGCCCCTCGCCCGTGATCGTCAGCACGACCACCAGCATCATTTGCAGCACGGTCTTGATCTTGCCGCTCATGCCCGCCGCGATGACGTGCCCCTGCTCCACGGCGCACAGCCGCAGACCGGAAACGACAAACTCGCGCGCGATGAAGATGATGCAGGCCGCCACGTTCAGCCGTCCGATGGCCGTCAGCATGATAAATGCCGTGTGCGTCAGCAGCTTGTCGGCAATCGGGTCCATGAATTTGCCAAAGTTGGTAATCAGGTTGCGCGACCGCGCAATGTAGCCGTCCAGCAGATCCGTCAGCGAAGCCAGCGTAAACACCAGCAGCGGCCAAATCTGCATCGACTTGTCGTTGTCAAAGAACCACAGCAGCACCAAATACAGCGGCACCAGCGCTACGCGCAGAAGCGTCAGCTTGTTGGGCAGGTTCATCGCGTGGATCGACCGCCCCGCCTGTTTCAGGCTCTCCAAAAACTTTTTCATATCCGCTCACCCATCAGGTCATACGCCTTTGCGCCCGTGATCTTCACGTTCACAAACGAACCGATTTCGCACGGCTCGTCCGAACCGAAGAAGATGTTGCCGTCCGTCTCCGGCGCTTCGTATTCGCTGCGGCCGACGTAGCGGCTGCCGCGCTTCTTTTCCACCAGCACGCGGCAGGTCGTGCCCACGCGCGCCTTGTTCTGCGCCAGCGAAATGCCATGCTGAAGCGTCATCAAACGGTCATAGCGCTCCTGCTTCACTTCTTCGGGAATCTGGTTCGGCATTTCCGCCGCGCGCGTGCCGTCCTCCGGACAGAACATGAACGCACCCATGCGATCGAACTTCGTCTGCTTCACAAAATCCATCAGCTCGTTGAAATCCTCGTCCGTTTCGCCGGGGAAGCCGACCATCAGCGTCGTGCGCAGCATCATGCCGCGCTCTTTAAACATGCGGCAGACCTCGCGGATGTGCGCGCTGGTATCCGTGCGGTTCATATCGGTCAGGATGTGCTGGCTGATGTGCTGCATCGGCAGATCCAGATAGTCGCAGACGTTCGGCAGGCGCTTCATCGTATCCAGCAGCCGCTCGTCCACGCGCTCCGGATAGCAATACAGCGCGCGCAGCCATTCCACGCCGGGAATCGCGGCAATCTCCTCGATAAGCTGCGGCAGCTGGCTCTCTTCGCCGTTGTCCGTGCCGTAACGCGTCGTGTCCTGCGCGATCAGCGTGAACTCCTTCACGCCCTGCGCTGCCAGCGTTTCCACCTCGGCCAGAATATCCGCCTTCGGGCGGCTGCGATACCCGCCGCGGATCATCGGAATCGCGCAGTAGGAACACCAGTTGTCGCAGCCTTCGCCAATGCGGACGTATGCGCTGTACTTCGGCGTGGTCAGCACGCGGCCGAACTCGTGGAACTGGCCGTCGTCGTCGGTGTAGACGGGGCGTCCGCCCTTTTCGGCTTCCCGGAGCGCCTCGTCGAGCTTCTGATAGTCGTTCACGCCCATGATGACGTCCACTTCGGGCATTTCCTCCCGAATGGCTTCCGGATAGCGCTGGGCAAAACAGCCCGTCGCCACCAGCAGGCGGCAGCAGCCCGTCTGTTTGTAGCCCGCCATTTCAAACAGCGTGGAAATGGCCTCTTCCTTCGCGGACTGAATAAATCCGCAAGTGTTGACAATGATGACTTCCGCCCGCGACGGATCGGAAACGATTTGATAGCCATGCTCCTTGAGCACCGCGAGCATCTGCTCGGAATCCACGCGGTTTTTGCTGCATCCCAGCGAGATCAGCCCAACTGTTGTTGCCAAAATGATTGCTCCTTTAATTGCCGCACGGGCAAATTCTGTTGATGATCACACTAGATTATTTTATCATGCCCGCGCGCCAAATACAAGACTCAGACGTCGGCTTTCTTCCTGCCGCGCATCAGATGCCGCACCAGCAGCACGATGAGCCGGTAAACCGTGTAGACCGCGAAGAACGCAAGCACGCCGTATAAGCCCGCCACCACGTCCCGAAAATCCATATCGCCCGTACCCGTGATCTTCTGGCCGATTTCAATGGCCAAACCGAGCACGGTCATCACCGTGAACACATAGATGAACGAAATGGCCGTAATGCTCCATTTCGCCAGCCGCTTGAACACGAAATGCACCATGAAAAACAGGATCATGCCCAACACGGCCATCACGATAAAATGCATGTCCTTGTCGCCGAAATACAGTTCAAAATTGTCGTTGAGGTGCATCAGCGATTCGTGAATCTGCGCGACAACCATCGTTCCTTCATATAAAATCGCTTCAAACAAAGCATTCCCTCCTCCGGATTTTAAAAAGGACGCGGGAAAGAAACGTCTCTCCCCGCGTCCGAACGGTCTTTTGTAGAATCAATACTCAATCTTCTTCTGGATGTAGGCGACCAGCTCGTCCACATGCACGTGATCCTGCTCCATGGTGTCGCGGTCGCGCACGGTAACCACGCCGGTCTCCAGCGTGTCGAAATCGACGGTGATGCACATCGGCGTGCCGATTTCGTCCTGACGGCGGTAGCGCTTGCCGATAGAGCCCGTCTCGTCGTAATCCACCATGAAATGCTTGCTCAGCATGTCATAGATTTCGCCGGCTTTCTCGCCGCACTTGTTCTTTTGCAGCGGCAGCACGGCACACTTGTACGGCGCAAGCGCCGGATGGAAGTGCATGACGACACGAGTGTCGCCGCCCTCCAGCTCCTGCTCTTCGTAAGCTTCGCACAGGAAGGCCAGCGCCGCGCGGTCCGCGCCGAGGGACGGCTCGATGACATACGGAATCACCTTCTCACCCGTGGTCGGGTTCAGGTATTCCATGCTCTTGCCAGAGGTCGTCTGGTGCGCCTTCAGGTCGAAGTCCGTGCGGTCCGCCACGCCCCAAAGCTCACCCCAGCCGAACGGGAAGAGATACTCGAAGTCGGTCGTCGCCTTGGAATAGTGCGCCAGCTCTTCCGGCTTGTGGTCGCGCAGACGCAGATGTTCTTCCTTGATGCCCAGACCCTTCAGCCACTCGTGGCAGTAGCTGCGCCAATAGCTGAACCACTCCAGATCCGTGCCCGGCATGCAGAAGAACTCAAGCTCCATCTGCTCGAACTCGCGGATGCGGAAGATGAAGTTGCCCGGCGTGATCTCGTTTCGGAAGCTCTTGCCCACCTGGCATACGCCAAACGGCAGCTTGCGGCGGGTCGTGCGGGCGACGTTCGGGAAGTTGACGAAAATGCCCTGCGCCGTCTCCGGACGCAGATAGATTTCGTTGCTCGCGTCCTCCGTTACGCCCTGATGGGTCTTAAACATCATGTTGAACTTGCGGATGCCCGTGAAATCGTGCTTGCCGCAGGTCGGGCAGGGAATCTGCTTTTCTTCGATGAAGCTTTCCAGCTGCTCGTTCGTCCAGCCGTCCGCTTCGATTTCCTCGCCGTTGGCCTTCGCCCAGTCCTCAATCAGCTTGTCCGCGCGGAAACGCGCCTTGCAGGCTTTGCAGTCCATCAGCGGATCGTTGAAGTTGCCGACGTGGCCGCTCGCCACCCAGACCTGACGGTTCATCAGAATCGCGCAGTCGATGCCGACGTTGTACTTATTCTCCTGCACGAACTTCTTCCACCACGCGCGCTTGACGTTGTTCTTAAATTCCACGCCCAGCGGGCCGTAATCCCAGGAGTTCGCCAGACCGCCGTAGATTTCAGAGCCGGGGAAGACGAAGCCGCGGCCCTTGCACAGCGCGACAAGCTTGTCCATCGTGTCGTTTTGCACCTTTGCCATGAAAAAACCTTCTTTCTTTCATTGGTCGGGGAACAAAATAAGAACCGCGCAAAGACGCCGCCCCGAATCCGCGCCATCGCATGGACTCAAGGGACGAAAGACTTTCTTCCGCGGTTCCACCCTTGTTGGCATGTTGAAAAGCATGCCCACTTTTGATCGATGCTTTTGAGCTAATCGCTCCGGGCTGCCAACCCCTTCAACGCGATTTGCACCGTCATGATACTAAAAAAAATGTGATTTGTCAAGCTTTATCGGCAAAACGTTCCATCCGCGCGAAGCGAAGCAGGGGTGCAGGGGGATTATCCCCCTGCCGGGGCTTGGGGCAGCGCCCCAAATCGTCCCCCTGTCGCGAAGCGATTCATCTCCGTGAGCCGGGAAGCGAAGCGGCCCCCGGCTCTGCCAACGCCGATTCATGCCGCCTCGCCCCAAATCGTCCCTCTATCGCGAAGCGCTCTATCCCCGTGAGTCAGGGAGCGAAGCGTAACCTGACTCCGCCAACGCCGGTTGATAACTGTTTCCAACGCAAACTGCCGACTTGGCAAAATGCAGACGTTCCCCTATGACCGCTTTATAATTCGTCGTCCCTGCTTGGATCATGGTGCGGCCGTCTGCCGCTCACGCGCATCATGTGCGACAGCCGTTCGCCGTTCCACAGCTCCACGCCCGTCGATTCCGCCAACTCCCGCGCCGGGATGGTGAAATCCGTCGGGCAGACGACCACCGGAATGTCGCAGCCGTAGTATTCCGCGCCCGCGTAGGCTTCCTGCACGGCGGTGTTGCCCACTGCGCCCGCGTAGTTTTTGCACTGAATGGCGTAGGTTTTGCCGCCGCGCACGGCGAGAATGTCCACACCCTGATCGCCGCATTCGACCGTCACCTCGACATGCCGAAAGCCGTTGTCCCTGAGCACCTGCGCCACGTATTCCTCAAATTCAAAGCCCGTCAGCCGCAGGCAACGATGCGCGCGGTTGCGCTTGCCGAACAGCAGCCGAAAAAGCCTGCCAAACGGCCACGCCAGCAGCAAAAGCGCATGCTTTGCCAGCCACAGCAGCCCCCGCAAAGCCAGCAGCAAAAGCTTCCCGATGCCGCGCAGAATCGCCACGGCCGCCGCCGCAACGCCTTCCAAAAGGGTATCCAGCAGGGTCAGCAGGCCGTCAAGCAGCGCGGCGACGGGATTTCGCTTTTTGTATTTCGTTTTTCGGCTTCTCGTTTTTTTCGCCATGAATCTTATGCTTTTTCAATGCACGCGACCGCGTGGCTGGAAATGCCCAGCCCTTCGCCTTCAAAGCCGAGCTTCTCGGTCGTCGTCGCCTTGATGTTCACGCAGTCGATATCCACTTTGAGATGGCGCGCCACGTTTTCACGCATCTGCTCGATGTAATCCTTGAGCTTCGGGCGCTGGCAGATGATCGTCACATCCACATTGCCGACGGTATAGCCCCTTTCTTCCAGCAGCGCCACAACATGATCCAGCAGCTTACCGGAATCTGCGCCTTTGTACGCCGGATCGGTATCCGGAAAATGGCGGCCGATATCCCCCAGCGCCGCCGCGCCGAGCAGCGCGTCCATCAACGCGTGCAGCGCGACATCCGCGTCGCTGTGTCCCAAAAGACCCAGCGCATACGGGATTTCCACCCCGCAGAGAATCAGCTTGCGGTTTTCCACCAGCCGATGCACGTCGTAACCGTGACCGATCCGCATCATGGGTTTCTCCTCCTTTTGGCCTTCGCGCTTCAAAATAACCTGCCGCGCCAGCAGCATATCCTCCGGCGTGGTCAGCTTGATGTTTTCCACATCGCCTTCCGTCAGATGCACGGCGACGCCCATGCGTTCCGCCAGCGCCGCGTCGTCTGTCGCGCGCTCGCCGAGGGCATAGGCCGCGTGCGCCTTGCGGATCAGCCCCGCTTCAAACGTCTGCGGGGTCTGCACGGCGCGGAGTTTGTCGCGCGGCGGGGTATCGACCACCACGCTGTCTTCATCTACGCGCTTCACCGTATCCTTGAGCGCGACCGCGGCCACGCCGCTGCCAAACTTCTGCGCGCTTTCCAGCGTCCGCGCAATGACGTCCGCCGTCACCAGCGGGCGCGCGCCGTCGTGAATCGCCACGTAATCGGCCTCAGGATTCGTCGCCGCCAATCCGCGGCAGACGCTCTCCTGCCTGTCCGCACCGCCGAGGACAACCTGTGCGTGCAGCCCCCCGTCGGCAAGAATCCGCTTCATTTCGTCCGCGTCGCAGGCGCCGGTGACCACGACGATTCCGCCGTCGAACCAGCCCGTCTGTTCAAACGCGCGCACCGTCCGCGCGATGACCGGTTCGCCGCAGAGCGGCACAAGCACCTTATTGCGCTCCAGCCCCATGCGCGTGCCGCGTCCGGCCGCGACAATCACCGCCGCGTTCATTCCATTTCCTCCCCTTCGAGCATCTCATACATCGCCGAAGCCTCGTTCTTGCGCACGGTTTCCGCGACGGAAAGCACGCGGAGCCGCGCCAGCTTTTCGCCGAAGCGGATTTCGATGACGTCGCCTTCCTTCACTTCGGCAGACGGCTTGGCCGTCTTGCCGTTGATGCTCACGCGTCCGCCCTCTCCGGCCTCCTTGGCCACCGTGCGGCGCTTGATGATTCTCGACACCTTCAAATACTTATCCAATCGCATGTTTATGCCTCCTTTTTTCTCTCCGGTCTGGCCGCCAGCACGGGCAGGACGCAGACAAACGGATAGATATAGCGCCCGGCCATAACCGGCCCCAGCAGATACGTGCCCCAAAGCAGCACAGGCAGCAGGGCCGCGCCGAAACGCTTCCACCGCCCCCAGTATATCTCCCGGAACACGAAAAACAGCATCGTCCAGACGATCACGCCCGTGTTGAACAGCCAGCCTATGACGGGCATCTGCATCGCGCCCTTCGCGCCGAAACGCCACATCAGCGAAGTCAGCACGCGTGGAAACAGGCTTCGGCTTTCCGGCGGATCAAAATCGCACCAGCTTGCGTCATACGCCTCGGACATGCCCATCTGCACATAATAACCCGAAACGCGATATTCCCGGTACGGATAAAAAAACGGATATATCAGCGCGACGGCCGCATCCAGATACGTTCCCGCGCACTTTTGGCCGACAGAGAGCCATATGCCGGTATATTTCTTCATATCCGTGCGGAAAGCCTGCGTATCAAATTCAAATTTCACCGGGTCGGAAATCGTCGGGTCGTAGAGCTTCCATGCCTCGCCGGGCATCAGTTCGTCGATGGCCGCCTTTTCCGCGTCGCTGAGCTTGTCGCCATCCTCAAGCCGCGCGCGCGCCAGCTGCTGAATCGGCCAGGAGAGCATTTCGCTCATGTCGCCGTCCGCCGCATGCGTCGCGCTTTTGAGCGCCGCATTTCCGCCAAAGCCCAGCGCCAGCGCCAGCAGCATGGCCAGCGCCGCATTTCGGCCTTTTCGCCTTGAACCGACGCTCCACAGCGCCAGCCACGCCAGCGCGGCATACGCCATGTTGTTGCGCAGCATCACCGCCAGCGCGCCGCAGGCTGCGATTTTCGCATACAGGCTGCGGGTCGGCTTCGCGTTCATCTCGTTCAAAAAAGCGAGCGTCAGCGCAAAAAAGCCGCCGAACAGCACGTCTTTCGTCGCGTTCACCGCCATCACCATATGCAGCGGATAGAGTGCGAAAAAGACCGCCGCGCGCTTTGCCGCGCGCGCGCCGCACTGACGCGCAATCGAGCCGCAGGTCAGCGCAAAGCACCCGGCCAGCAAGCCCATCTGCACCGCCGTGTAGATCGCCGCGCCGATATCAATATTCCCCAGCGCGCGGCCAAGCTGCAAAAGACCGCCGAGCAGCAGCGTGTGCAGCAGCGGATGATGCGTCGAATACGCGCCTGTGACCACCTGACGCAGCTGATACGGCACATCGTAGGCAAACGAGCCGGGAAAAGCCACGCCAAACATCGGCACATAGCAGGCCAGAATGAACAAGAACGCCCATCCCGTGCGGAAACGCTTCTCCTGTCTCATCGAGCGCGTATAGCCGCGTTCCAGCAGCACGGAAAGCAGCGCCGCAATCGGCCAGACGAGCAGCGCCGCCGTCAGCAGCGCATAGCCCAGATGAATATGCCCATCGTGCTCCGCCTGCCAGCCAAAGGCAGCGAAGAGGGCGTACATCGCCCCGCCCAGCAGACAGACGGCCAGTTTTCTCCCGTGCAGTTTTCGCAGCATGCCGCGCTCTCCCTTCCAAAGTCTATTGGTAGTGTATCACAACGGGCGCAAAAGGGCAACCTCCGGGTTTGCGCGCCGCGTGTTTCGCGCAAATTAACGCAATCTAAACAGAGGTTTGCGCGGATTTCCGCTTTTTTATCATATTTCTGCCACATTCCGGCGTTATAATGCTTCTCGTAAAGGTTGATTCCCATCCTCCTTTACAGGCCTTCGCTTTCTTTTCCCCCCTCCACACAACGGCGAAGGCAAAGTATCTTCCTTTTTTCTTCCCCTTCCTCATTTATTTCCCTTCCACATGAAAAGCGCCGATCTCCGCTCTCCACGGAAATCGGCGCTTTTCGTTATGGGAAAAACGACGAGGCTCTTGGATTTCCCACATTCATTTATCTCTGCACGATAGATAAACGAAAGCTTTTTCCCTTTCATTCTTTTCTCTCAAACGGAAACCTGAACCCGTTCTGCCGACGGATTTCATCCATAATCCGCATGACCGCAATCGTCTGCTGTCCCGTCATGCGCTCGCTCTGCAAACTGCCCGCCTCGGCGCATGCCTGCGCTTCGCGGATTTCATATTCAAAGCCGTTGATTTCAAAGGGATGGGCAAGCTCGACAGGCTCCTGTCCGTCCAAGCGCAACACGGCGCGCGTGGGATTTTTAAATTCCGGAATATCGATATGGCCTTTTGTGCCGTATACCGCGGCGAAGGTGGGCATATTCACGCCGATGGCCGTCGTCAGCTGGGCGATCGTCTTGCCCTTGCGCAGGGTGATCGCGTCCAGCGCGTCCGTGCCGACGCTGTTCATCACCAGCTCGCTGCGCACGTCGTCAAACGCGTAGCCCATCATCATGCAGGCAAAGCCGATGGCATACACGCCGATATCCAGCAGCGTGCCGCCTGCCAGCGCCGGGTCAAACTTGCGTGTCTCCCGCGCCGTGGTATAGCCGTACTGCGCCGTGACCGCGCGGATTTCGCCCAGCTTTCCGCTTTCCAGAATCTCCTCGATCTGCCGATACAGCGGGATGAACTTCGTCCAAAACGCTTCCATCACGAAAACATGTTTTTCCTGAGCCAGCGCGAAGATTTCCTTCGCCTGTTTCGCGTCGATGGTGAAGCTCTTTTCGCAGAGCACATGCTTGCCCGCCTGAATCAGCAGCTTCATGTCCTCCGCATGCCGGCTGTGCGGCGTGGCGACATAGACGATCTCCACATTCGGGTCGTTCGCCAGCGCTTCATAGCTGTCGTGCGCCGTCGGAATATCGTATGCCCTTGCAAACGCTTCGGCGCTTTCCCGATTGCGGGAAGCGACTGCCTGCATCTGCACATCCGGCATCTGCCCGGCGGTCTGCGCAAAATTCTTCGCGATTGTTCCGGTGGAAAGGATTCCCCATCTCATCTTGTGTGCCTCTTTCTGCGCCGCTCAGTGCAGCGCGGTACGGTTGCGGCGGATGCGCGCCTCGCCGATGCTCTCCTTCCACAGCGGCGGATAGAACAGCATCAGCATCGGGAATACCTCAAGCCGCCCCAGCAGCATATCCATCGTCATCACGACTTTGGAAAAATCGCTGAACGCGGCAAAGTTGCTCGTCGGCCCGGCCACGCCAAGACCGGGACCGATGTTGTTAAACGTCGCCGCAACTGCGGAGAACGTCGTCACCAGATCAAAGCCATCCAGCGCAACCAGCAGCACGGAAATCACAAACAGGCCGATAGCCGCGATGAAGTAGACGCAGATGGCGTGCATCGTCTCTGCGTCCACATCCTTATCCTCAAACTTCACCTTGCGCACGGCGCGCGGATGCAGGAACGCACCCAGATACGTCAGCACGGATTTGAAGCCGATGACGATTCGGGAGACCTTGAGGCCGCCGCCCGTGCTGCCCGCGCATGCGCCGATGAACATCAGCAACACGAGAATACTGTGCGAAAAGCCCGGCCAAATGTTGAAATCCGTCGTCGCGAAGCCCGTCGTCGTGATGATGGAAGCGACCTGGAAGAACGACTGGCGCAGATTGTTTTCCAGCGTCAGCGTCACATCGTAGGCATTGGCGCAGATGAGCAGCGCCGCCGCCGCGATGATGCCCAGATACCAGTGCATCTCCTCGCAGTGCAGCGCGTCCTTCGGGCGCCTCATATACAGCAGGAAATAGACGTTGAAATTCACGCCGAACGCGATCATGAACACGGTGATGGCCCATTGCAGGAACGGCGAAAATCTCGCGATGGAATCGCCGTAAATGCCGAAACCGCCCGTGCCCGCCGTGCCGAACGAGGTACACAGCGCCTCGTAAAGCGTCATGCCGCCCATGAGCATGACCAGCACCTGCAAAAGCGTCAGCGCGACATAGAGCACATAGAGAATCCGCGCGGTGAAGCGCACCTTCGGCACCAGCTTGCCCACCGACGGGCCGGGGCTTTCCGCCTTCATCAGCTGCATGTTGCTGCCGCCGACCAGCGGCAGAACCGCCAGCAGGAACACCAGAATGCCCATGCCGCCGATCCAGTGGGAAAAGCAGCGCCACATGTTGGTGCAGTGGCTGAGCGCCTCCACGTTGACCACGACGCTCGCGCCCGTCGTCGTGAAGCCGGAAACCATTTCAAACAGCGCGTCGACGAACGACGGAATTTCGTCCGTGAGCATAAACGGCAGACAGCCGAACACGCTCATCAGAATCCAGCCCAACGCGGTGCAGACAAAGCCTTCCTTCGCGTAAAAACCCGGATTTTTCGGCTTTTTGTAGGTCAACAGCGCGCCGACCGCCGCGCAGACGGCCACCACCAGCGCGTAAGCAATGCCCTCTTCCTCGCGATAAAACACAGCCGTCGCAACGGGCAGAAGCATCAGCAGCGCCTCGATATTGAGAATCCATCCGAGAATATAGCGTATGCTTTTTGTATTCATCTTCTCTTTCCTTCCGCCCCTCAGCGCAGAATGTCGCTGATGTCGCCGAAGCCGGAATGGGTTGTCACGACGATCACGGTGTCATCCTGCTCGATCGTATCCTGGCCGCGCGGGAAGATGATCTTGCCGCCGCGGTTGATGCAGGCGATGAGCAGGCTGTCCTTGAGCTTCAGGTTCATGATCGGCACGCCGATGACGGGCGCATCCTCGCCGATGCGGAATTCGATGGCCTCCGCGCGGTTGTCAAACAGATGATACAGCGTCTCCACGTTGCTGCCGATGGAGTTCTGGCGGGCGCGCACATAGGCGATGATCGCCTCGGAGGTGATATACTTCGGATAGATGACGCTGCCCAGTTCCAACCCGTCGATCACGTCGTTGAACGTGATGCGGTTGATTTTGGTAATGGTTTTCAGCCCCGGCACGCGTTTGGCAAACAGCGTCAGCAGGATGTTCTCCTCATCCAGACCCGTCAGCGGTACAAACGCCTCCGCCGAACCGATGCCCTCCTCCTTGAGCAGCTCTTCGTCGCCGCCGTCGCCGCAGATGACCAGCGCTTCCGGCAGGAGCGTGCTCAGCTCGTCGCAGCGCGCCTTGTTGGATTCGATGATCTTGACTTCCATCTTCTGCTCGATGAGCTGCTTGGCCAAATAATAGGAAGATTTTCCGCCGCCGATAATCATGCAGCTTTTCACCGAGTTTTGATACATCCCGATGCTCTCAAAAATGTGGTGCGCCTCGCGGGAAGAGGCCAGAATCGTGATGTCGTTGCCTTCGTGCAGCATCGTCGAGCCGCCGGGGATGACGACATGCCCTTCGTTTTCCACCGCGCAGACCAGATAGCCAAATTGAAAAATAT
>Ga0129315_1000165_pt1 | contig 71946 bp, 62 predicted proteins | sample Cm827metagenome_FD_94432 | JGI IMG/M metagenome (GOLD analysis project Ga0129315, IMG submission 94432) | Eastern black-and-white colobus group fecal microbial communities from Wisconsin, USA - Cm827 metagenome | ecosystem: Host-associated > Mammals > Digestive system > Large intestine > Fecal... | reverse complement strand
TGGAACCTTAATAAAATAGTCAAAGCTATAGGAGAAAAAACCAATCCACAAGCCTATGATTATCATATAGTAAAAAGAAATTTTTGAACACTAATTACCATGTGTTCATTATACAAGGAGAAACTCTTAGTAATTTTAGAAAAATTACAATTTCTGATACTAATTTATATAAAATTGACAGAGTTAATCTTTTCTCAAGAGAATTTGTATCTAAAGACTTGTCTATACAAGAAGGATACAATATTTTATATGAAATAGATCATACTAAAGATAATAAGTATATACTTTATTTTGGAGCTGGAATTGCAACATCCTTTTTTACTTTACTATTTGGCGGAAATTTTATGGATTTTGTTGCAAGTTTTGTAATAGGAATTTTTGTAGCTTATATTTTTGATAAATTAAGTGTTTTAAAATTTTCTTTTTTTATAAATAATATTATTGCGTCTTTTGTCACTTCAATACTAGCTATTTTATTTGTAAAAGTTGGAATTGGGAAGAACATAGACAATATAATTATAGGTGTCATCATGATTTTAGTTCCTGGTGTATCTATTACAAATTCAGTTCGTGATATAATGAGTGGAGAGTTTATAACAGGTGCTATAACTATGATAAAAGCATTTTTCATTGCTTTAGCAATAGCATTTGGTGTTGGATTAGGATTAAAATTATTGGGGTCAATGTTATGAGTAGTTTATCACAGTTTATTCTGGCAGCACTTGACACATATGGATTTACAATTTACTTTAAATTACCCTACAAGGTTAGATTTGTTACCTCAGTTTTAAGTGGTTTTATATGGTTTTTATTTGAAATTATAAAGTCTCTTAATCCTAATTATATTTTTTCTAATTTTACTGCAGCTGTACTCATTGGGCTTTTCTCCGAGATAATGGCTATTGTTTTTAAAAAACCAGCTACGGTTTTCTTAATTCCTTGTCTAGTTCCTTTAGTTCCTGGAGCTGGAATGTATTATATTATGTATCATTTTATTGGATCAAACTATAATTTAATGCAGGAACAATTAATTCTTACAATTCTTACTTCAGCTGCTTTAGCTTTAGGGGTGGTTGTTTCACAAGGACTTTTTAGAATTTTTAGAGAGTTAGTAATTAAAAAAAATAAGAACCAATATTAAAAATCTTTTTTAACATTGGTTCTTATTATTAAATTATACTTTGAATTATTTTACTTCCAGCTAAAATAGTACCAATAGATGATCCTAAATTTGCCAAGATCACAACTAATAAAGCTTTTAAAAATCTATTTTTATACCAACTTTTAAAGTTAAAAATTTCTTCAGGTATTCTATTAACATCATCCACAGTAGGTTTTTTTAAACTAGCCTCACAAAGACCTGCAAACCATCCACAAGCTAACATTGGGTTTATTGAAGTAAATGGTGCTGTTACAAATGATGTAAGGACTGTAAGGGGATGAGGTAAACATATTGCTGTAAATATCGCTGCCAAGATTGAATTAAAAATAAACCATGATTTTATTTGTTCAATACCAGTGTCTATATTTTTTGCAAATCCTAAAATAATTAAAATAATAATTATGGCTGGAATAATCCAAGGTAGTATTTTACTTATAAAAGATTTTTCTGGAACTCTATTTAATTCATCTATATTTTGATCTTTAAAAATTTCTTTTTCAACACCAGGAGTATGAGCTGCACCAAGTATGGCTACTACTTTTTCTCCTTTTGCATTTTTAATATTATAAGCTAAGTATTTATCTCTTTCATGAAGCAAAGTTTCTGCAATTTGCGGATAATCCTTTCCTAAATCATTTATAACTAGCTCTAGATTATCTCTTTCAATTAATTTTTGTAAATCATCTTCTGACACTTCGTCATCATCGTTTAAAAATAAAAAAGAAAAAAAGAGTTTGATTTTTTCAAAAAATCCCATTTTTCTCCAAATTCTCATAAAAGTTGTTTGTATATTTCTATCAGCTAAAACTAAATTTATTCCATATTCTTCAGAAGCCTTCATGCCTTCCATCATCTCTTGACCGGGATTTGTCTTTAGTTTTTTTGCAATATTTTTTTGATATGAACTTAGTATAAGATTAGCTATTAATAAAACTACTTTTTTTTGCTTTATAACATCTATTATATTTGTATTCTTCCAAGAATTTGGATTTTTTAAATTTTTATATCTGTCTTTGTCAAGTTCTATACAGATAGAATCTGGCTTTTCTTTTTCAATTGTATCTCTTACTAAAATTGCACTTTCAACAGAAACATGTGCTGTCGGTATTAATATTATTTCTTTTCCTTTAAAGTTCAATTTGATTAGTTTACTTTCCATTTTTCTCCCACTAATTTATATTGTATTAATCTAATTCATCTATAAAATTATAATCATAACCTAAAATATTATTAAAATATGTTGTTATAATATTTTTATTTTCTAATTTTTGATTCATTAGTGTATTGTTATTAATATCAACTAAACTTAAATCAGAATTATTTTCTAAAATGTCATAATCTTTTAAATAATTAACTGATGTATTTAGTATTTCAATTGATAATGCATTAATTGTGTTATAAGGGTTTTTGATATCTAATCTATTATTGTCTTTATTATTAAAATCTAAACCTTTACTATCAAGAAATAAATTAGAATTATTTGAAACCATATAAATATTTTTATACACTGAATAATAATCTAAAATTTGTGAATTAACTTTTCTTTTTTCTTCAATTAGGCTAGAAATTTCTGAACTATTATTTAAAAGTAAAGATTTTATCATATAGTTTTCACCGTCTTTTAAATAATTTAAAATTCCTAGATTTTCATAAACTTTTGAATTATGCTTTTCAATAATTTGATTTAAATCAGAGTTTATAGGTGAATTAATAATAAATGGTAACATTAAGATATTAGATTTAATAGAATCCTCATCTAAATTAGACTCTATAAAAATGCCATTTAAACTTTTCTTATTTTTCAAATATTTATTTGTTTCATAATAATTATCGAAATAATTTTTTTGATAATTAAAAACACAATCAATTAGTTTATTGTTTAAATCCTCAATCTCACTTGATTCATTAGTTATAATATCAAATTTTTGAAGTTCACTATTAATTTTGTCTAACCTAGAATTTTTTGAATTATAATCCTGATTTAAATTTTTATATTGATTTTTTGAATCATCAAGTTCCTGTACCAGATTAGTATTTATTCTTGATAATTTAAAATAAGAATTTTCTACACTTTTAATATATTTAAGCCCAAAATAAGAAAAAATTGAACTCATAATTAAAAGGCCAATAGATAAAATTAAATTATAATTTTTTTTCATCTAATGCTCCTTTGATTCTTTTTTAAAGAATTAATAATACCATTATTTTCATAGTATATTTTTGATTTTTCGTTAACAGTATTAATTAAAGAGTCTAACTTTTTAGGATTTAAACTAGAGACATTGTAATTTTTTCTTACAATCTCTTCATAAATAAATTTTAAATTATATATGCTTGAAAAAACATTAGAATAATTTAATTCAGTATCTTTTTCAAAATTATCTAAATTATAAGCGTATATTGAAGCAAGATAAAGTAAAATTTTTAATTCTCTAGAGTCTTCATTAGAATTTATTATTTCGGATATGAAACCATTTGAATCCTTAACTAAATTTTCAATTTCTAATTCTTCATATATATTTTTAAATTTCTCTAAATTATTATCTTCATTTAAGTTTAGGAACATATCTACAGACTTGTCATAATTCTCTTTTTCATATATATTTGAGACATAAAAATTGCTATACTTTTTTATTTCGCTTTTTATATCAGCTATAATTTCTTTGTTCTCTAAAGTTAAACTATTAATTAATTTATTAATTTCATCGCTTTTATTGGACTCAAATTGATATCCATATCTATCATAAAATTCTTGAGATTTTAAATTAAAATCTAGTTCAACATTGTTAATATCTTTTTTTAATTTATTAGATTTGCCATTTAAAATGTCAATTTGATTCTTTATTCTATTATTTTCTTTTTCTAAAATAGATGAATATTTTTTATTAGCTAATGAATATATAAAAAACAAAATAGAAAAAATAAAAATTATTATAGAAAAAACTAAGAATATTTTGTGCCATCTTTTGCTATTCATTTTTCACCTACAATTTTTCTAATAATATAGATGCTTTATTATTCTCCTTGAATTTTTTATCTATAGATTTTATAACTACATAAGCAATTGCTAAAGAAATTATCCCAGAAAATAACGCAAAAATTTCTTTACTATTAAGTGATAGTTTATTAAATATAAAATAAGCTAAGCATGTTGATGTCATAAAAAAGATTAAAGGTAGACCATATACTAAAAATTTATATGATAATATACTTTTTTCACTGTTTTTAATTTTTACATAGTCACCTTTTTTTGCATTTATATTATTGTTAAACTCTAGCATTTCTACTTCTGATTCAGCACATTTTGCACTGCAAGTGGCACAACTTTCTCCACATGCACTTTGTCTTATAAATTCAACTATAATTTTATTGCTGTCAACTTTTCTGACGATTCCAACACCTTCCAAGTTATCACCCTATTCTGTTTCTTTTTTTGCTACTTTTATATGAACTTCTTCTAATTGTTTTTCTGATAATTCTGTTGGAGCCCCTGTTAGTAAACATGTTGCGGCTTGAGTTTTAGGAAAAGCTATTACGTCTCTTATACTATTAGCATTAGTAAATAGCATTACTAATCTATCTAAACCGTAAGCCAATCCTCCATGTGGTGGAGCTCCATATTTAAATGCTTCTAGCAAGAAACCAAATTTTTCATTTGCTTCTTCTTGTGATAAGCCTAATGCTTCAAACATTTTTTCTTGGATTTCTGGATCATTTATTCTAATACTTCCTCCACCCATTTCATCTCCATTTATTACTATATCATAAGCTTTAGCTCTAGCATTTTCTTTATCATTAATTAATTTGTCAATGTCGCTATCTAATGGACTTGTAAATGGATGGTGCATTGCTACATATCTTCCTTCTTCTTCGTCATACTCGAAAAGAGGAAATTTAGTAATCCAAACTAGCTTAAAATCATTTTCTTTAATTAAATTTAAATCTCTTGCAACTTTATTTCTTAAGTTACCTAATCCACTAAATACTACTGAATTTTTATCAGCAAGAATTAGAATTAAATCACCTTTTTTTGCTTCAAAAGCATTTAGTATTTCATTCATTTTATCTTCTGATATAAACTTAGCTATAGGTGAATCAATTTCTTCTCCAACTCTAATCCAAGAGAGTCCCATTGCATTATAATCTTTAACAAAGGATTCTAATTTCTTTACTTGTTTTTTTGAATATTCTTTGTCTCCACCATCAACTTTTATACCTCTGACACTTCTACCTTTTTCTACATTGTTTTCAAAAACTTTAAATCCACAATTTTTTACTATTTCTGATATATCTACAAGTTCCATTCCAAATCTTAAATCTGGTTTATCCACACCAAATCTATCCATAGCTTCTTTATATTCCATTCTCTTTATTGGAAGCTTTATATCCACATTTATTATTTCTTTAAATAATTTTTGTAGGAATTTTTCGTTAATAGACATTACATCTTCTTCAGTTACAAAAGACATTTCTAAATCTATTTGTGTAAATTCAGGTTGTCTATTTGCTCTAAGGTCTTCATCTCTAAAGCATTTAGTAATTTGCATATATCTATCAAGTCCTGCAACCATAAGAAGTTGTTTCATAAGTTGAGGTGATTGAGGTAGAGCATAGAACTTGCCTGGGTTTACTCTACTTGGTACTAAGTAGTCCCTTGCTCCTTCTGGAGTAGGTTTTGTTAGCATTGGAGTTTCGACTTCAATAAATCCATTTTCATAGAAAAAGTCTCTAGTAACTTTATAAATTTTTGATCTAACCATTAGATTTTTTTGCATGCTTGGTTTTCTAAGGTCTAAAGTTCTATATTTAAGTCTCATATTTTCAGAGACATTGTCATTATCTTTTACATAAATAGGTGGAACTTCTGATTCACTTAAAATTCTAAGTTCTTCCGCTAAAACTTCAACAGAACCAGTATCTAAGTCTTCGTTAATAGAAGATCTTTTTCTTACTTTACCGCGTATAGCTATTACAAATTCTCCTCTAACGTGAGAAGCTTTTTGCAATAATTCATCGCCATAAGTATCATCAAAAACTATTTGAGCGATACCACTTCTATCTCTTAAATCAATAAAAATAATGGAACCTAATGATCTTTGTTTAGCAACCCATCCCATTAAAATTACTTCTTTTGAAATTAATTCTTCTGAAATCTCATTACAATAATGTGTTCTTCTGAGATTTCCCATGTTTTCAGCCATATTTCCTCCTTAAAAATTAAGCTCCAATCCTCAAATGGTTTGGAGCTTACTCTTTTACACCATGGGTGATCTATATAACGCATACCGATTAATTACTTTAATTAATTATTAAAAGTCTTATTTAATTATAAAACAAGAAAAACAAAAATTCAACAAATTCTATTGTTCACTATGTCTATGAGGCTTGTTAGATTTTTTTCTTTACCATCTAATACCAATTTATCTTTTACAAATCCTACAGCTTTATCCATGCCTTGACATCCTGCTAAAAGTAAAATATCATCTTCTTTTAATAAATCTATATTTTCTTTAATGGACTCATTAAGATTATCGTAAATTTTATACTCAATATTAGCATCATCTAATACAGCTTTAAAAACTTTGAGTTCTTCATCTGTTACCCTATCTTTTTCAGTAACAGTGTCTTTAGAAAGTGTTGCACAAATTGATTCTGGTTTTAAAATTTTAATCCATTTCACAAGTCTTTCAGCAATTTCTTTATTTACTGAATATCCCCTTTTTCCTCTAATTGCATATAATATGTGAAGTTTACTATAATCCATTTCTTTTAATGTTGACATAGTTGAATCAATGTTTTTTTCATTGGCAAAATGGTCATCTAAAATTTTAAATTCATTATCATAGATTAGTTCAAATCTTCTTTCAACACCTTTAAAATCATATAGTGCTTTTTGAATTATACTTTTTTCTATATTTAGGCATAAAGAAATAATTATAGCGACAACTGAATTCATAACTGATGAATATCCTACTGATCCTAAATTTATTTCAATTTCACCTTTATTTATGTGTAAATTTTTAATATTAATATCACGATTAATATGGAATTTAAAATTTCCCTTACCAGTACTTAAGTCTAAATCAGAAATACTAAAATCGGCACTACTATTTTCCAATGAGAATGTTAAGACTCTAGCTTTTGTTTTATCTTTTAAGGAATAAATTAATTTATCATCTTTATTTAGTATTGCTATAGAATCTTTTTTTGCATATCTAATTAATCTTGATTTATATTGAAAATATTTTTCAAAACTACCGTGTTGATCAATATGTTCATGACCTAAATTATTAAAAGTTACAATATCAAAATCAATATTTCTATTTCTATATAATTCTTGAGCAGAGGATGAAACTTCCATAACTAAATTTGAAATATTTTCATCTTTCATATTTCTAATATATTTTTGAAGAGTATGTGATTCAGGAGTTGTAAGAAGTGATGGAATTTTAATATCTCCATACTTAGTAAGAACAGTACCTATCATACCTGTTTTTTTTCCTGCTTTTGTAAGTACATTATCTACCATAAAAGCTGTTGTAGTTTTTCCATTTGTGGCAGTGATTCCAACGACATTCATTTCTTTAGAAGGATTTGAGTAAAAATTGCATGAAATATCAGCCAATGTCTTTCTACTATTTTCTACTTTTATTTGATTAACATTTACATCTGAAAAATCTTCAACTATTACAATATCAGCTCCTAAATCTTTAGCCTTACCTATAAAATTATGACCATCAGTTACATATCCTTTAATGGCAACAAAAATTGTGCTAGATTTTACATCTTTAGTGTGAAAAGCTATATTATTTATTTCCAAATTGAAATCTATGTCAAAATTACTGTCAATTATTTTAATATTTTTTAAAATATCTTTTAATTTCAATATTTTCTCCTTTATTTCATAAAATCCTCTAAGTTTTTTGAATTTAAATTTCTAGTAAATCTTCCCTTAGAGTTTAATATTTTTGTGCTTGCTCCAAGCCCAAAACCGATTATATTTTCAAGTTCATCCATCATTACTATATTGTATTTGCAAGATTTTTCATTTTTAGAATAGCCTATATTTTCTGAGCTAATAACAGATTTCTTTTGTCTATACAAATAATAAGGCTCATATCCATTTTCTAGTAGCAAATCTTTAGAGCTCTTGACTAGTCCAGAGTAATTTGAATTATTTAAATAATGATTTTCAAAAAGTTTTGATCCGTTTTTTAATGCAAGTGTATGAATAGTTATATTGTCTGGTGAAAAATTAATAGCTTTCTTAATTGAATTTAATATACTTTCTTTGTTCTCACCTGGTAATCCCATTATTAAATCCATATTAATACTATCAAATCCTAATTTTTTTGAAATTTCATACCAATACTTCATATCTTTATTTGAAGTTCTATTTAACTTAGAAAGAACATTTTCATTAAAAGTTTGTGGATTTAGACTAATTCTATTTACATTCTTTTCTTTTAGCATTTTTAAAATTTCAATACTTAAAGTATCAAGTCTACCACACTCAACAGTAAATTCTTTAGCGTGACCAAATTTATTTATAATAGAATTAATAATTTTTTCTAAATTTTCAATTCCTATTGAAGTTGGCGTACCTCCCCCAATATAAATAGAGTTTGGTTTATTTGAAAAATTCAAAACATAATTATCAATATCGCTACAAATCCTTTTAGTATATTTATCTATTTTATAACTATTTTTAACCGTTGTATCAAAGGAACAGTAGATACATCTACTTGGACAAAAAGGAATGTGGACATAGACATTATAATTATCTAGTCCACTATTAGTTCTAATATTTTTTTGATTTAAATAAATTTTATACAAGAAATCTGTATCATATTTTTCGATTCTATAATCATTATATAAAATTTCTGTTGCATCTGTTAATGTGTTATTATCAAAAATATGAGATACTAGTTTTAGTGGTCGCACACCAGTTAGTATGCCATAACTTTTATCAAATCCATCTCTATTTTTATATAAATCGTATAAAAATCTATTTATTATAAAATGAGGCTTACTATTACTTTCAAGTTTAAAATTTTTATTAATATTTTTTTCATTTTCCATTAACTTTAATGAAATTCTATTCTCTTTATTAAAAATATTAATCTGCATATTTAAGTTTTTATAATTATCTCTAAATTTCATTCTAAAAAACTCAAATACAGATTTTTTAAGTGCCTCTATATTAGATTCTATTACTATCATATTCTACTTAGAAAAGGATTAGTAATCTTTTCTTGACCCAACTCTGATTCTGGTCCATGCCCAGAAAGGACATATATTTCGTCATCTAATTCTTTTAGTTTATTTAAAGATTTTATCATTAGACTGTGATCAGACTCAGGAAAATCAGTTCTACCAATTGAACCAGCAAATAATGTGTCGCCAGCAAATAAAAAGTTCTTAAATAGGTAGCAAACTGAACCTAAAGTGTGTCCAGGTGTTTCTATAACTTTTATTTTATCTTCAGAAAAATTAATTACATCTCCATTTTTAACTACATAATCAACTTTTGTTTTATCAACCTTAAGCCCAAAAGAAGATGATCTTACTTTTTCAGGATTTTCAAGAAAATCTCTATCTTTTTCTGATAAATAAACTGGGGCATTGTATTTTTGTTTTAATTTAGCAACTGCTCCAATATGGTCAGCGTGACCATGAGTTAGTAAAATAAAATTAATATTAAGTTTATTTTCATTAATTGACTTAATTATTTCTTCAACTGAGCCGCCTGGATCAACTATGAAGGCATCTTTATTTTCATCAAAAACTATAAAACAATTTTCTTGCAACATTCCTACAACTAATTTTAAAATTTTATATTGCATAATTCACCTAAAATTCCTTATTAGAATCCAAAAGTATTGTAACAGGTCCATCATTTACAAGTGAAACTTGCATATCTTGACCATATTCTCCATGTCTTACTTTAATATTTAAATTATTTAATTTTTCTAAAAATTTATCATAGAGAATTTTTCCTTCATCAAATTTTGCTGATCTAGTATAGCTCGGTCTATTTCCCTTTCTTACATCTCCATATAGAGTAAATTGACTTACAACTAAAATATCTAAACCATAATCTATTAAAGATTTATTCATAATGCCATTTTCATCGTCAAATATTCTAAGATTAGTAACTTTCTTAAATATATAATTTAAATCATCCTCAGTGTCATTATTTTCTACGCCAAGTAGAACCATAAGACCCTTGTCTATCTCTGAAATTAATTTATCATCTATTGATACACTTGAATTTTTAACTCTTTGTACAACTGCTCTCATTCTATCACGCCTTTATTCTATAAACTTCAAGGACATTATTAATTCTCTTTAATTTTTCCATTAATTTATTTAACTCTCCACTATCAGATATATCTACGGTTATGTCAATAACTGCATCTCCATTTTTAGTAGTTTTAGCATTTAAATATGTTATATTTAAATTTTGGTCATTAACTCTCATAGCTATATCGCTTATAACATTTGGCTTATCAAAAGCTCTAATTTCAATTGATGCATTATAACTTGCTAATTCATTATTTTGCCATTTTACGTCTACAAGTCTTGACTTGTCAATATTATTTATCATATTTGCACAATCTTTTCTGTGGACAGAAATACCTCTACCTATAGTTATATAACCAATAATGTCATCTCCTGGTACAGGAGTACAACATTTTGCTATTCTAACATTGACACCATCGACACCCTTTACTTCAATACCATTAGTATTGTACTTTCTTTTAGATTTAGTTGACTCTTCAGGGTAGTCTATCTCTTTTTTATTGTGCTTATTATAAATATCAACTAATTTAGCAATAACCTGATTTAATGTTATAGTTCCATAGCCTAGTGCTGCATACATATCATCTATTGATAGAATATTTAGTTTTTCTCTAACTTCTTCAAGCCATTCATCTTTTAAAATTAGATGAGTTTGATAACCCTGTTTTTTTACTTCACGTTCTAGAGCATCTCTTCCTCTTTCAATATTCTTTTCTTTGTCTTTTACTTTAAAATATTGTGAGATTTTTTTTCTGGCTTGTGGACTTTTTACTATTTTAAGCCAATCAAGAGAAGGGCTTGTATTAGGATTAGTTATTATATCAACTATATTTCCACTTTGAAGTTTATAATTAAGTGGGACAATACGTCCATTAACTTTAGCACCGACACAAGTATTTCCTACTTGCGAGTGTATTCTATAGGCAAAGTCTATAGGGGTAGAACCTTCTGGAAGATTTATAACATCTCCTTTTGGAGAAAATACAAAAACTTCATCTGCAAAAAAGTCGATTTTTAAAGTATCCATAAAATCAGTAGGATCCTTTAAATCTTTTTGCCACTCTAGTAATTGTCTTAACCATGTTAGATTTTCATCAAATGATGTAGTTTTAGATACACCTGCTTTGTATTTCCAGTGTGCAGCGATACCATATTCTGCAGTTTGATGCATCTCATATGTTCTTATTTGAACTTCAAATGTTTCACCATTATTATCTATTACAGTTGTATGAAGAGATTGATATTTATTGGGCTTAGGCATAGCTATATAGTCTTTAAATCTTCCTGGTATTGGTTTAAATAAAGTATGAACAACACCTAAAGCTCCATAACAATCATTAACTGAATTAGTTAAAATTCTAACAGCTGATAAATCATAAATTTCATCAAAGACTTTACCCTTTAATTTCATTTTTTTATAAATTGAATAAAAGTTCTTAGGCCTACCTTTAATTTCACATTTTATACCAACTTTATTTAAACTTTCATATAAAACTTCAATAATATGGTTAATTAAACTTTCTCTTTCATTTCTTCTTTTATTAACCATTTCCACAAGTTTATAATAGCCTTCTTCATCAAGATATCTCAAAGACAGGTCTTCAAGTTCCCATTTTATTCTACTCATACCAAGCCTATCAGCAAGTGGTGCGTATATTTCGACAGTCTCAGTAGCTTTTTCTTTTTTCTTTTCATCTGTCATATATTCAAGAGTTCTCATGTTATGAAGCCTATCAGCTAACTTTACAATAATTACTCTTATGTCCTTAGCCATAGCTAAAACCATTTTTCGAATATTTTCAGCTTGTTTTTCTTCTTTATTTTTATAATTTAATTTTTTAAGTTTCGTAACACCATCTACAAGATCAGCTATCTCTTCACCAAATTGATCTTTAATTTGATCTAATGTAACATCTGTGTCTTCTACTACATCATGAAGTAGACCAGCAATAATTGTAGCAGTATCCATGTTCATATCAGCAAGTATTAAACTCACATTTACTGGATGTATAATATAATCTTCGCCAGACCTTCTTTTTTGTCCTTTATGATGTTCTTTGGCTAATTCGAAAGCTTCTCTAATGAGATCAAAATCAGCATTTTCATTATATGTTTTTATTTTATTTATTAATTCATCTAGCATATTTCTCACCTGTTACTCTATAGCTTTTTATTTTTAACTGAATAGTTGAGTTACCAAGGTATTCATTTATTTCTAAATTAAAAACTATATCTATTAATACATTTGAAGGTCTACCCTTTAAAAGCTCTAAAATTTTATCTCTACCATATACTCTTGCCAAATTATTTAAAAATAAATTGCCATCTTCAAATAATGTAGCGGTAAATTTAACATTATTTTCCATTAAAACCATTTTAATAAAATTTTTATTTTTTCCCAGAATTTGAATAGAAACAATATTTAAGTTTTTTGCTCCAAATTTAGGAGCTGAATTTCCATTTCCAAAAGGTGCTAAATTATCCACACTTTTTACAAGTTGCATATTTATATATTTTAAAGATAATTGTCCATCTATATATATTTTTTTTATTAAATCATCTTTTGTCAAATTTTCTTTTTCATCGACATCTTCAATAAAAGAATTTAAATTTTCTTTATTTAACGATAAACCACAGGCCATTTTATGACCTCCAAAGGAAGTTAAAAATTTTTTTGATTTTGAAAATTCCTCAAACATATTGTATTCTTCAATGCTTCTGCCTGATCCCTTTATTAATTCATTAGAATCACTTAATACAGCAGTTGGTCTATAGTATTTTTCTTTAATTTTACCAGCAACTATACCAAGTATAGATTCATTTAGTCCTTCTTTATAGACAATTAAAACATTGTGTTTATTTAATAAATCTTCATCCTTTATTTTATTGTCAATTTCTTCGAAAGCTAAATTTGTAAGACTTTGTCTTTGTGAATTTAAATTCCTCAAATCTTTTGCTAAATTAATAGCTGTAGAATAATCATTTTCAAGCAATAAATTAATAGCCTTTTTAGCAGATTCTAATCTCCCACTTGAATTAATAGTTGGACCAATAATAAATCCTAAATGATATACATCTAGCTTATCAGGGTTTATTTCACATGCTTCATATAAAGCATTTAACCCAACATCTTTAGTTTTTCTCAAGTATTCTAATCCATTAGCTACAATTATTCTATTTTCATCAACTAGAGGCATTACATCGCATACAGTCGCTATAGCAGCGTAAGCTAAGAAGCTTTCATAAAATTCTTCTTTCTCTATTCCCTTAATCAAAAATAAATACTCAATTAATTTTAAAGCTACTACCGCTCCACAAATATCCTCAAAAGGATAATTACAATTAGTCTGCTTAGGATCTATAACTCCTTTTGCATCGGGTATTACATCTTTTTCATCTAGTTTTGGGACTTCATGATGATCTGTTATTATAATATCTAAATTTTTTGAGTTAGCATAATCTACTACTTCTTGTGCTGCTATACCATTGTCACATGTTATTATTAAATCTATATTATCATCTATGGCTTTATCAATGAGATTAACTTTTATTCCATAGCCATCTTTTACTCTATGTGGTATATCAAAACTAATGTCTGCATTAAGTTTTTCTAAACCCTTATATAATATATATGTAGATGTTACACCATCTACATCATAATCTCCAATTATTCTAATTTTTTTGTTTTTATTAATACAATTTAATATGAAATTTGCGGATTTTACCATATCTTTTAAAAGTATAGGTGAATTTAAATTAGATAAATTTGGTTCTAAAAATTTTATAATTTTTTCTTCAGTATTTATATCTCTGTTTAATAATATTTTATATATAACATTATTGATTCCAAGTTTTTTATAATCAATGCTTGGATCCTTTGAATTTTTTATAAACCATTTCTCCATAATATCACCACTTTATATACAATAAATTATATCAAAAATTACACAATTGGTAAAATTCTAGTAAATATTTATATTATATCAAATTTCATAAATATATCCTAATAAAAAAACAAGCCTTAAATTAAAGCTTGTTTTAAACAATTATTCTTCATTTGCAAGTACAGATATTGCACATTCAATTCTTTTTCTTTCCATTTCACAACCAACTTTATATGGTTTATTTAAATTATTATTTGCATAATATGCATTTGCATGACAACCGCCTGAACAATAATATCTTGCCCAACATTCTGGACAGTCTTCATTAGTATATACATTAGAGTTTTTAAAATTATCTCTTAATTTTGTGTTCTCTATTCCATTAAATACATCGCCAAGTTTAAATTCTTCTTCACCAACAAATTGATGACATGGGTATATATCACCTTGTGGAGTAACAGCAATATATTCTGACCCAGCTCCACAACCAACTGTCCTCTTAACAATACAAGGACCTTGGGATAAATCAATAATAAAGTGGAAAAAAGAAAAGTCTTTGTCTTTCTTTCTTATTTCAATATAATCCTTACTCATTTTTTCATATTCATTTAAGATTTTGTCTAAATGTTCTTCTCTAATTGCATATGGTTCTTTTTCATCAGTTACTACTGGTTCTATGGAAGTTTTTTTGAAACCATGAGAATAAAAATCTTTTAAATCTTCAGAGAAATCAAGATTTTCGTTTGTAAAAGTTCCTCTAATAAAGTAATCCTTATCTCCTCTTTTATCAATAAGTTCTTTAAATTTTGGAACTATTACATCATATGAACCTTTGCCGTTAACTGTGGGTCTCATTTCGTCATTGATGCTTTTTCTACCATCTATTGATAATACAACATTGTCCATATTCTCATTAATAAAGTTTTCTATTTCTTCGTTAAGAAGCATTCCATTTGTAGTTATTGTGAATCTAAAATGCTTGTTGTATTTTTTTTCTTCTTCTCTACCATATTTAACAAGTTGTTTAACTAAATCAAAATTCATTAAAGGTTCTCCACCAAAGAAATCCACTTCCAAATTTCTTCTATTTCCTGAATTTTGAAGAAGAAAATCTAGAGCTTTCTTACCAACATCAAAAGTCATTAAACTTCTATCGCCTTTAAAATCTCCTTGAGACGCAAAACAGTACTTACATCTTAAATTACAATCATGAGCAACATGAAGGCATAATGCTTTTACAATATTTTCTGGATTAAATCTTGGTAGATTAAAGTGTTCATCTTTGCTAAATAATAAATCTTCATTATTTAAATATTCAATTTCTTCGTAAGCTTCTAATATATCTTCTTTACTATAAGTTTTTGAATATTTATCAATTATTTCATCTTTTGTTAAATTTAAAAAATCATCAATCATATCGTATACAATTTTTTCAACGACATGAACTGACCCACTTGCTATATCTAGTACTATATATTTGTTGTTTAAATAAAATTTATGAATTCTTCCCATTTATACACCTTTTAAATCCTTACAAAATAAAAAGCAAGGTTACCCTTGCCTTAGTTTTCAGTATTTTCACACTTTTGATTACCAACTGTGCAGCTAGTTTTACAAGCTGATTGACAAGATGTTTGACATTCTCCGCAACCACCCTTTTCATAAGTCTTCTTTAGATTTTTTTTAGTTAATGTTTTTATATGTTTCATAGTATTCTCCTATTCTTCTTCAGTGTCTTTTAGATCAGTGTTATTTTTATAAGTACCATTAATTCCCCACTTCATAACCTCAATTTTAGTGTTATCAGTTGAAGTTTCTAGAACTAAATAATCTTCTTTAACTAAAATAATTTTACCAATTATTCCTCCGATTGTAATAACTTTATCTCCTACTTTGAGATTTTCACGCATATCTGCAATTTCATTTGCTTTTTTCTTTTGAGGTCTAATCAAGAAAAAGTAAAAAATTACAAACATTATAATCAAAGGAACAAAGTTAACTAATACATTTTGATTCATTAAGAACTCCTTTCTATCTATATAATATTATACAAGTAAACTATAAAGTTCACAATAGTATTATTTATAACCATATTTTTTATAAAAATCGTTTTTATATTCTAGGAAGTAATCTCCCTTAATTGAACTCCTAATATTTTCCATCATATCTAATAAAAAATAAAGATTGTGAATTGTTGCTAGCCTCATACCTAATATTTCATCAACATTAAATAGATGTCTAATATAGGCCTTTGAATAATTTTTACAAGTGTAACAATCACATTCTTCATCTAAATGTGAAAAATCATTTTTATATTTAGCATTTTTAATTGCCATTCTTCCATTATGTGTTAGTACTGTACCATTTCTAGCAATTCTAGTTGGTAGTACACAATCAGCCATGTCTACACCACGTTCAACAGCTTCAAATAAATAATCAGGACTTCCAACGCCCATTAAATATCTAGGTTTATTTTCAGGCATAAAGTCTGTTGTAAAATCTAGTATCTCATTCATAAGATCAAGTGGCTCTCCAACAGAAAGTCCTCCTATTGAATAACCTTTAAAATCCATATCAACCATTTCCTTAGCAGAAATTTCTCTTAAATCTTTATACATTCCGCCTTGAATGATACCAAATAAAGTTTGATTATCAATGTTTTTATGATGATCTTTACATCTCTTTGCCCATCTAAGAGTTCTTTTCATAGAATTATCTATATATTCATAACTTGCAGGATAAGGAGCACATTCGTCAAAAGCCATTATAATATCAGATCCTAATATATTCTGTATATCTATTGATATTTCTGGAGAAATAAATTTTTTACTTCCATCTATGTGACTTCTAAATTCCACTCCATCTTCAGTTATCTTTCTATTATCTGAAAGACTAAAAACTTGAAATCCGCCAGAATCTGTTAGAATTGGCTTGTCCCAGTTCATAAACTTGTGAAGTCCTCCGGCATTTTTTATAATATCAGTACCAGGTCTTAAAAATAAATGATAGGTATTAGATAAAATAATTTGAGCTCCTATTTTTTTTAGTTCTTCAGGAGTCATAGTTTTTACTGTAGCCCTTGTTCCAACAGGCATAAATATAGGGGTTTCTATTTCTCCATGATTAGTTGTTATTTTACCTAATCTTGCCTTCGAGTCATTTGCTGTTTTTAAAAGTTCAAATTTAAACATAAACACCTACTTTATAAACATTGCATCGCCAAAACTGAAAAATCTATATCTTTCTTTTACAGCTTCTTTATATGCATTTAAAATTATATCTCTACTAGATAGAGATGAAACTAACATTAATAGTGTAGATTCTGGTAAGTGAAAATTTGTAATTAGCGAATCAACGCATTTAAATTTATAAGGTGGATAAATAAATATTTTAGTAAATCCACTTTTTTCACATACTTTTCCATTTTCATCTGCAATTGATTCTATAGTTCTAACACTTGTGGTTCCAACTGCAACTATTTTATTACCATTTTCCTTAGCAAAATTTATTTTGTCAGCTACATCTTTATGCATTATATAATACTCAGAATGCATTTCGTGATTTTCAATATTATCTGCTTTAACTGGTCTAAAAGTACCTAGACCAACATGAAGAGTTATATAACATATAATAACTCCCTTTTCTTCAAGTTTAGCTAATAAATCTTTTGTGAAATGTAGACCTGCTGTAGGCGCAGCTGCCGATCCTTCTTCTCTAGCATATACTGTTTGGTATCTATTTTTATCTTCTAATTTTTCAGTAATATAAGGTGGAAGAGGCATTTCACCTAATTCATCAAGAATTTCTTCAAAAATACCGTCATATTTAAATTTTAAAAAACGAGATCCATCTTCAGATATATCTACAACCTCAGCAGATAATTTATCACTAAATACAATTTCTGTACCAATTTTTGCCTTTTTACCTGGTTTAGAAAGACATTCCCATATATCATTTTTTCTATTTAAAAGAAGAAATTCAATTTTTTCTTCTTTATTTTTCCTATGACCAAATAATCTTGCGGGCATGACTTTTGTATCATTAAGAACTAATACATCGCCTTTGTTTAAATAATTAGTGATATCATAAAAATGCCTATGTTCCATTTCTCCAGTTTTTTTATCTAAAACCAATAATCTTGAATGATCTCTTTCTTCTACAGGATGTTGAGCAATTAATTCCTTTGGAAGATCATAATAAAAATCGCTTGTCTTCATTTTATCCTTTCTTACTATTTTTATAATTAATATTTATCAATTTCTGTTCCTGGAAAATAAAAATCAATGATTTTTTTATAATCAAATCCCTTTTTAGCCATTTCAACTGCGCCATATTGACTCATTCCAACTCCATGACCATATCCTTTTCCAGTAACAACTATTTTTCCATTATTTAAATTAATATTAAATAAAGTTGATTTAATTTTAGTATTTCCTATTTTTGATCTAAATTCATTTCCCTTAAATTTAATTTCACCATTTTTAGTATTAAATGTTATATTAGAAATTCTATTTGAATCACTAGAATATTCTATCTTATAATCATAAACATCATATAATTTTAATTTTTTTATATCAGATTCCTTTAATTCATATTCCCATTCATAATTAGAATATGGATCTTCTTTTGCTATAAGGTAAGGATAGTTATCTCCTCCCCATACTTCATTAGCTGATGCAATATATCCACCAGAAGATGCTCCAAAAATTGTAGAGGCTACTTTTCCATCATATTTAACTACTTCATTTGCGGTAGATTCTACAGCTTCATTAGTTGATTTTGTTTCAACACTAGCTCCGTGGTAAACTTGACAGCTAGTTGAATCGTCTAAATTATAGCCTTTTTTAATCATTTTATTATAATTATTAATAGCAAATGATCTAGAACATAAAGCTTGTGCCTTTAATGATTCAATAGGGAAACTAGGGCTCATTTCTTTTGGAAGAATTCCCTTTAAGTAATTTTCCATATCCACATTATTTACAATGTCTAACTTATTGTTGTTAATTCTAAAACATATTGCACCTTTATATTTTCTATTAACTTTACTTACATTTATTGGTTTTTTTGAGTTAATTAAAAGAACTCCATCTTTTGGAAAATTATTTAGAGTAAATACTTTTGAATTAATGTTAATATTTTCCCCATCAAAAACTACATCTAAAGTATTAGATCTAGTTTTTGTATTTAATAAACCATCTGCAGTTATAATTTCAAATTCACTATCTGATTTTAAAGTTAATTTTTCATTTACAGAAACTGAAGGACCTATTTTTACATCAATTCGTTTATAATCTTCATTTGCAAAAACTATAGTTGGAATAAATGCCATTAGAAATAAAACAAAAACACAAAATTTTTTCATATTAAGACTCCTTAAATTCGATTCCAAAATGGTCATATGCCATTTTTGTAGCTACTCTTCCTCTTGGTGTTCTTAGTATAAAACCAATTTGCATTAAATATGGTTCATATACATCTTCAACTGTTCCTCTATCTTCACCTATTGAAGCTGAAATAGCATCAATCCCAACAGGTCTTCCATTAAATTTTTCTATCATTGTTAGTATAATTTTTCTATCAATATTGTCTAAGCCGTATTTATCTATTTCAAGCATATTAAGACCTTTAATAGCCACTTTTGTAGTTATAACTCCAGATTCTTTAACCTCTGCATAATCTCTTACTCTTTTTAAAAGTCTATTTGCAATTCTTGGAGTACCTCTAGATCTTTTTGCAATTTCAAATGCTCCTTCTCTTTCGATTGGGATATTTAAGATTTTAGATGATCTAATTATTATTTCAACAAGAGAATCAACATCGTATAACTCAAGGTTTAATAACACTCCAAATCTATCCCTTAAAGGGGATGTAAGCATTCCTGCTCTAGTAGTAGCACCAATTAAAGTAAAAGGAGCTAAATCAAGGCGAATAGATCTTGCAGAAGGACCCTTTCCTATTATAATATCTAAAGCATGGTCTTCCATTGCTGGATATAAAATTTCTTCTACAGATTTGTTTATTCTATGAATTTCATCAATGAATAATACATCATCTGTGTTTAAATTTGTGAGAATACTAGCTAGATCACCTTGTTTTTCAATAGCTGGTCCAGAAGTTACTTTTAAATTAACTCCCATTTCATTTGCTATAATTCCTGCTAGTGTTGTTTTTCCAAGACCTGGAGGACCGCTCAATAGAGTGTGATCAAGTGGTTCAGATCTATTTTTTGCAGCCTCTATAAATATTTTTAGTTTGTTTACAACTTTATCTTGGCCAATATATTCTTCAAGCCACTTTGGTCTTAAAGAAACTTCTTTAAGGTCTTCTTCTGTAAGTTGTGGTTCAACTAATCTATCATTACTCATTTTATCAACTCATTAATTTCAATGCTTCTCTTATCCTATCAGAGATATCTAAATTACTATCTATATTTTCTAATACTTTAATTGATTCATATTCATTATAACCTAGGGAAATTAATGCCTCAACAGCAGGGTCATTTTTTGAAACCTCTACAATTGCAATGTCATTTTGTGTATCTATATCTATTCCCAAGTTCTCGACTTTATCCTTTAGCTCTAAAATAATTCTTTGAGCTGTCTTTTTTCCAACGCCAGGAAGTTTTGTAAGAGACTTCTCATCTTTATTAAGTATATATTTAATAATATTAGAGACATCATCACCATCTAAAATTCCCATTGCTAGTTTAGGGCCTATTCCTGTAACTGTTGTTAAAAGATCAAATGCATCTCTAGTAATTGGATTTTTAAATCCATAAAAAGTAGCAGAATCTTCCCTTAAGATTAATCTTGTATTAATTAAAATTTCATCATTTGTATTTAATGAATGAAGCTCTCTACTAATCATGTAGATAATATATCCAATTCCATTATTTTCTAATACTAAGTAACCTTTATCATTAGATATAACTTTTCCCTTTAAAAATTCTATCATTAAAACATCCTAAAACTTTCTTTAAATTTAATTGAGCTGCCATGTGTTATTGCAACTGCAAGTGCATCTGCTACATCATCAGGTCTTGGAATTTCTTTTAAATTTAATATGATTTTAACCATTTCCTGAACTTGATTTTTTGATGCTCTTCCGTACCCAACTAATGCTTGTTTTATTTGAAGAGGCGTATATTCATATAAGCCAGCGCCACTTTTTTTTGCACTTAGTACCTCTACACCTCTAGCTTGAGCTACAGTTATAGCTGTTTTTACATTTTTATTAAAAAACAATTCTTCAAAGGCTATATCTTCTGGTTTATACTTATTAATCAACTCATTCATCTCATCATTAATAATTTTTAATCTATCAGGCAAAGGTGTTTTAGCAGCAGTATTAATCTCTCCATAATCAATAACTTTATATGAGTTACCTACTAATTCTAAAAATCCATACCCAACAATAGCAATTCCTGGGTCAACACCCATTATAATCAATATATCACCACTTTAAAAAGGATAGTCTAAAACTATCCTCATTTATACCTTCTTAAAACTTTATCATTTATTCCATCCCAAAAACCATTTCTGAAGATTCTGAATCCATCTATGTAGAGGAATTTAAATATCTTTTTATTTAAAATTTTTATTTCATTTTCATTAAGATAGGAATCAACTTCTTTAATTTGAACATCATTCTCTTCTATTCCTTTAAAAACAAGTTGCATGTCTAAATGATTATTTATACAATTTATTTTGTCTTTTAATAATTTTTCATTTAAATCAAGAACTGTATTTCTAATAAATCCTCTAATTTGCCTATCTTTGCGAATGTCCTTAAAGATAACTTTTTTAAATCTAAGAACTTCCCCATTTTTAAACTCATAATGAAATAATTTTTTTCTGTTATATAATTCATCAATAGTTAGATACTTTAAAGTTATTATTTCAAGAAAATTTACATATTTCTTTGAATTAAATCCAAGTCTATATCCTTCTAAATATAAATAAAGTTCTAATCTATTAACATCATCATGAATTAAATTTGATAAAGATCTTGCAATTAATTCAATACCTTGTTTTTGCTTGTAAATTTTCTTTATATCTTTTCGTAAATTTTCTAAAGTTACATATCTTGGATATATATTTTCGATTGATTCATATATGTTATAAATATTTAATAAAATATTTATGCTATCTAAATCTCCATTGTATAAAAAATTGGCAATTAGGTATTTTTTTATATCTTTAAAGGCTACATTTTTAATTGTATTGTCATTTAATTTTAGTGCCAAGTCCATAAAAAAATCCTCCAAAAATCGTATAAATTTATTATACTATAATTTATGGAGGAATTGTAATTATTTTGTTATTTTAATATAAATTTAATCTTATTTATTTTTATAATAATGTTATAGAATTATTTTTACAAAAATCAATATTCTTTTTATCCCATACACCAACTTGAACTTCTCCAATATGTTTTTTTTCTAGAAAAAACATACATATTCTTGATTGGCCTATACCTCCACCTATTGTATAAGGAAGTCTATTATTTAATACATCTTGATGATATGGAAGTTCAAATCTATCAGTAGTATTTGTCTTTTCACATTGTTCTCTTAGAGAATTTTCATCAACTCTAATTCCCATGCTTGATACTTCTAGAGCATCTTTAAGAGTATCATTCCAAAATAGTATATCTCCATTTAAGCTCCAGTCATCATAGTCAGGACTTCTATCGTCATGTGGTTTACCTGAATTTAATTTTTCTCCAATACCTTGAATAAATACTGCTTTTTTTTCTTCACAAATTAATCTTTCTCTCTCTTTAGGTGTATTATTTGGATATCTATCTTCCAACTCTTGAGAAGTTATAAAAAATATTTCATCTGGAAGTTTTTTCTTTAATATATAACGATAAGTTTGATTTATATATTCTTCAGTTCTTTTAAAGACGGAAAATATTTCTTTAACTATTAAATATAAATAATTAATATTTCTATCTGATTTATTTATTATTTTTTCCCAATCCCATTGATCTACATAAGAAGAGTGGATTTCATCTAGAAATTCTTCAGCTCTTATGGCATTCATATCTGCATATATACCTTCATACATGTTAAAATTATATTCTTTTAATGCGTTTCTTTTCCATTTTGCAAGAGATTGAACTATCTCTACATTTATATCATATTTTCTTAAATTAAAATCAACTGCTTTTTCTCCTGTGAGATTATCGTTAAGTCCAGTTTCTGGTCTTACAAAAAGTGGAGCAGAAACTCTTGCTAAGTTTAGTGTATTAGCTAAATCTCTTTGAAAATAATCTTTTACAGATTTAATAGCGATTTGAGTTTCTCTTAGATCAAGAACTGTTGCACTTGAATTATTTCTCATATTTTCCTCCCATATTTAAAAAATTCTTTCACCTATTAAAAGATGAAAGAATTATCTTTAGATAAATTGAATATCGTAGTTGCCATCAAAGTCTAATATTGATTCAATTACTAATAAAGCTATATTAGTCGATAAATTAAGAGCAAAATTTAAATCATTATTAAAGCTATGATTTGAGTTTTTATATTCCTCAATAACATCAACTAAATATTTTTTTACTTTATGTTCAAGTTTTAAATCAGAATTTTCAAAAATATTAATGTTATTAACATTTATTACATCAATATACTGGCTTTCTAAATATTTATTTTGTCTAGCATAGACTCCTAAATCTTGCTCATATTTAATGTGTTTCTTTAGATTGTCTATAAAAGTCATTCTATATGCATGTGGATAGCAAACAAAATCACATAAATAATGTGATATAATACCTAACTTTTTACTAATATAATTAATAAATAATTTACTTTCATTACCTTCTGAATATGAATACCTTGAAAAATAAATAATTTTACTTATTTCCTTAGCAATAAAGTCTCCAGATTCATCAAAATAATGACGTTTTAATTTATAGTAAGGCAAAACATCTGGAGCAATTGAACCCCATAACATTTTTTCTAAATTTAGATCTATATTATATTTTTGTTTTATTCTATCATGAACAATTTTTGCCACGATTTTATGCGTATCTGGTAAAATTTTAAACACTCCTATTTAAAAATTTCAATAATATTATTTTATACTATTGAAATTTAATTGTCAATTTTATTGTGTTTTGTCTAATTCATTAGAAATAACTTTCCAAATATCATTTGTTTCAAATCCCATTCTCCAAGAAGCTACTCCAGCTAAATCATATTTGTTAACAAGAGAAACTTTTTCCTGGATTGAACTTGCGTCTTCAATCCAAATTTTATATGTTGAGCCATTTTCAGTATATTCAACATAATTTTGTGATGATTCTTCATCCCAAATAGGTTTTAGTGATTTGTTTTTAATTATCTTATTTATTTCATCCATTGTTATTGTCTTAGAAGTAACTTTTCCATTATTTTCTTTCCAAATTCTAGAATATAAGGGAATGCCTAATATCATTTTTTCATTTGGAACATTTTTAAATAATACATTAATACTTCCTTCTACCCATTTGTATTGAGCTACAGATCCAGCTTTGTCAGATGAACCCCAATGTTGATCATAAGCCATTACAACTATATAGTCACTTATTTCAGCTAATTTTTTTCTATCATATGGTTCTTTTGTAACATCAGAAGAAATTTGTGGGGTAACATCTACTGAAATAATAAAATCATCTGGTGCTTTTTCTCTAAGTTCTTTTACAAAATCTGTTATTTTATCTCTGTCATCAATTTTTGTATGTTCAAAGTCAATGTTTAATCCTTCCATAGAATATTTTTTGCATAATTCTAAAGTTTTATCAATTATTTTTGCTCGAGTTTCTTTATTTGATAGAGCTCCATGAGTAATTTCTGGATCAAAAGAATTATCTAAATATCCCCATACCTTAATGCCTAGATCATTATATCTTTTTACATAGTCAAGGTTTCCCCTATCAATTAAATCTCCATTGGTATTTCTAATTGAAAACCATGTTGGAATAATAACATCTAAACCTGGAATATTTTTTATTTTATCTATTTTTTCTTGTTTGTGTTCAGCATAAGTATAATCCCAAGTAATGTTTAGGGGTTCTTTATTTTCACTTTTCTCTGGTGATTTTAATACAATTGTTTCAAAGTTGTCGTCAACTTTATCTTTTTCAATATATCCTGCATATCCATCAACCATTCTAACTTTGTAAAACTTACCCTTGTCTCCATAGATATATATTTCTTCACCAACAGGTAGTTTTTTAATTATTGGACTGTTATTTGAGTTGTCTTCTCTAAGTAAAGCTTCATCTGTAGTTTTAGAAAGATTATATTCCTTATCTTCGTAATCTAAGAGAAGTAATCTTATATCTGGATTATATCTAAGTCTAACGTCATAATCATAAATAAAAGCTTCTATTGGAAGCATTATTTCACCATCTTTTTCGATTACAGGTGCTCTTAAATTTATTTCTCCACTATTAAACTTTGCTTTATTTTCATTAATTTTAAATTTTTTATTATTTTTATTATTTAAGATAACTTCATTAGATGCCTTATCATAATTTATATTCTCATCTAAATTATTTTTAATATAATCGTATGATAAGTAAATCATCCCATCAATTATTTCAAAATCTTTTTTATCAATATCTTTATCTTCTGATATAAAGTTAAAATCATCATATTTTTTTGAAATTTTAGTAGTTCCTCTATTTTCAACAAATAAAAAAGCTCCAGCTGCCAATATTACTATTAAAAATATTCCTATAAAAAGTTTTTTCATTATTTCACTCCTTATTAATTTATTTGTTCAAAATAAAAGATACTAAAAATAGGACCAAAAGTCCCATTCTCAGTAATTAGTTCTTTCCTTAACTTTTGCAGCTTTACCTTGTCTTTCTCTTAGATAGTAAAGTTTAGCACGTCTTACTTTACCTTTTCTATTAACAACAAGTTTAGCAATTCTTGGTGAATTTAATAAGAAAGTTCTTTCAACTCCAATTCCGTAAGAAATTCTTCTAACAGTGAAATTTTTTCTTGAACTTTTTCCTTGAACTTTAATTACAGTTCCATCAAAAACTTGGATTCTTTGTCTAGTTCCTTCAATAATATTGTAGTGTACACTAACTGAATCTCCAACATTAATTTGTGGAAGCTCTTTGTTTAATTGTTCTTCTTCAATAGCTCTAATATAATCCATTTTCTTTACCTCCTTCCAGTAAATCATCTAATATTTCTTTTTCTTCTTCATTTAAGTCTTTATTTTTTAATAAGTCAGGCCTTTTATTTAAAGTATTTCTCAATGATTCTCTCAATCTGTATTTTCTAATTTTTTCATGATCTCCACTTAATAAAATATCTGGAACAGTAAGACCTCTATATTCCCTAGGCCTTGTATACTGAGGATATTCCAAGAGTCCATTATAATGTGATTCATCTTTAAAAGAATCCTCACTAGATAGTACTCCATCTAAAAGTCTTGAAACTCCATCGATTATAACCATTGATGCCAGTTCTCCACCAGTTAACACAAAGTCACCAATTGAAATCTCTTCATCTATATAATTTTCAATGACTCTGTTGTCAATTCCCTCGTAATGACCATTTAATAAAATTATATGTTCCTCATTTTTGAGTTCATTTAGTTTTTTTTGATTAAGAACTTTCCCCTGCGGTGATAAATAATAAACCTTGGATTTTTCTGTCTTTACAGATTCAATTGATTCAACAATTGGATTTATCTGCATTAACATTCCCGGTCCACCACCATAAGGATAATCATCTACTTGAAGATATTTGTTAATTGCAAAATCTCTGATATCTACACAGTCAAGCGTTAATTTATTTTCAGAAATTGCCCTACCAACTATGGAAAAATCTTTGATACTTTCTATAAATTTTGGAAATAATGTTAAAACACTAATTCTCACAAAATCATTCCTTCTATTAATTTTACTGTAATAACAGAATCTATAGATACAATAAATTCCTTTACAGCTGGAATTTGATATAATTCTTTATCATTATTTTCTACAACAAAAATATCATTTGCTGGATACTCTCTGACTTCTTTTAAAATCCCAATATAATTGTCACATATATCATAAACTTTCATACCTATTATGTCAGAAATATAATATTGATTTTCTTTAAGTTCAAGTCTATCTTCATCACAAATATAAATATTGCTGCCTTTTAAATATTCCACATCATTTATATTTTCGTAATCTTTAAAAGTTATAAATACAAATTTATTAACTCGAACTTTTTTTATATAGAATTCTTTTAAATCTTCTCCAATATATACGGAGTCAAGTTCAGAAAATCTATTTATATCAAAGGTATAAGGTTCAACCTTAAGCTCACCTTTTATTCCATGTGTATTTATTATTTTTCCAATACAAGTTTTATTATTTATTTTCTTCAATTTCTAGATTAACCTTTAAGTCTTCTTTTAATGAGATGGCCTTAATAATTGCTCTTAGTGCCTTAGCAATTTTGCCTTGCTTACCAATAACTTTTCCCATATCAGTTGATGCTACTTTTAAAATTATTGTAATGTAGTTGTCATTACCAGTAGTTGTTACTTCAACTGATGATGGATCATCAACTAAAGATTTAGCAATATATTCAATTAATTCAACCATATCGGTCCTCCAAACATACTATGCTTTATTCAGTAGTTTCTGATTCCTTAACTTCTTCAGTGCTAGCAACAGCATTGTATACTGAATTTTCTCTAAAAAGTCTATCAACTGTATCAGTAGGTTTAGCACCATTTTTAATCCAATTATTAGCTTTTTCAGAATCTACTACAACTGTCTTAGGAGCTGTTAGTGGATTGTAATATCCTATCTCTTCGATAAATTTACCATCTCTTGGACTACGTGAGTCTGCTACAACTATTCTATAGAAAGGTTTCTTTTTTGCACCCATTCTTCTTAATCTAATTTTTACTGCCAAATCATTCACCTCCATAAAAAATTTATATATATTAAAATATATAAGCTAATTAAAATGAGAAAGGTAATTTAAACTTCTTTTTACCCATTCCCTTTGACATGTTTCCAAATTGTTTCATCATCTTTCTCATGTCTTTAAATTGTTTAATAAGTTTATTAACTTCTGCTGGACTAGTTCCAGAACCCTTTGCAATTCTCTTTCTTCTTGAAGAGTCTATTAATTCAGGCTTAATTCTTTCTTTTTTTGTCATAGAAAGTATAATTGCCTCAACTTTTTTAAATTCATCTTCTGGCAAGTTAATACCTTTTAGAGCTTTGCTATTTATTCCAGGTATCATACCAATGATATCTTCAAGTGGACCCATGTTTTTCATTTGTTGCATTTGATCAAGAAAATCTTCAAAAGTAAAAGTTTGCTTTCTTAGCTTTTCTTCCAATTCTTTTGCTTTTTTTTCATCAACTGCACTTTGAGCCTTTTCAATTAATGAAAGAACATCTCCCATACATAATATACGAGAAGCCATTCTATCTGGATGAAATACCTCAATGTTATCCATCTTTTCTCCACTAGCAATGAACTTAATAGGTACATCTGTAACAGTTCTAATTGATAGAGCTGCACCACCTCTTGCATCGCCGTCAAGCTTCGTTAGAATAACACCTGTTAGTTTAAGGAGATCATCAAATGTGTCAGCAACATTTACTGCATCTTGACCAGTCATGGCATCTAGTACCAAAAGTATTTCTGAAGGATTTACTTCATCATGTATATCTTGTAGTTCCTTCATTAAGTTTTCATCGATGTGTAGTCTACCTGCTGTATCTATAATTACAACATCATTTCCATTTTTCTTTGCGTGTTCAATTGCTGCTTTAGAAATGTCTACAGGATTTACTTTGTCTCCAAGGGAAAACACAGGTGTGTCAATAGATTCGCCAACAACTTGAAGCTGTTTAATGGCTGCTGGTCTGTAAATATCGCAGGCAACTAAAAGCGGCCTTTTGCCATCTTTTTTAAATTTGTTGGCAAGTTTACCAGAAGTAGTTGTTTTACCAGCACCTTGAAGTCCACACATCATTATTACAGTGGGTTTTTTAGAAAAGTCAATTTTTACTTCACTTGTTCCCATTAGGTTAGTAAGCTCTTCATTAACTATTTTAATAACCTGTTGTCCAGGAGTTAATGAATCTAGTACTTCTTTTCCCAGAGCTCTTTCTTTTACATTTTTTACAAAATCTTTAACAACTTTAAAGTTAACATCTGCTTCTAATAGAGCAAGTTTAACTTCACGCATAGCTGCGTCAATGTCTTTTTCTGTTAATTTTCCCTTTTTTCTTAAATTTGAAAGGGTATTTTGTAATTTATCGGACAAGCTTTCGAATACCAAAAAATCCACCTCCTAATCTAAAAGTATATTTTTTAGTTCATTTATTTTTTTAGCTAAATCAGATTCTAAAGATTTTTCTTCAATACTTTTAAAAATTTCTTTAAGCTTTTTATCTTTTATTTCTTTGATTTCTAAATCTTTTTTTGAATTACTAAGAAGTGATAATTTAGATTCAAAATCTTCCAAATTATTCTCAGCTCTTTTCAAATTATCAAATACTGCTTGTTTTGAAATATTTAATTCATTTGAAATTTCATTTATAGTACAATCATAAACATAGTACATATATGCTGCTTTATTTTGTTTTTCAGTTAAAAGTGATCCATAAAAATTAAGCAAGCTATTCATTCTAAAAAATTTTTCATTCATTATATCACCATTACTAATTTAGCGAGGTCAACCTTTTTACTTGACCTATGTTATTTTAACTAATAATGTAGCCATTGTCAATAACTTTTTAAAAAAAATTAAAAAAACTGCCGAAAAATTCAGCAGCATTATATTAATTAAAAATAGCCTCTATAAAGCTATCAATATCAAAATCTTGTAAGTCGTTAATACCTTCTCCAACACCTATTAATTTTATAGGAATTTCAAGTTCTGATTGAAGGGCAATGACAACTCCACCTTTTGCAGTGCCATCAAGTTTAGTTAAAGCAATTCCTGTTAAATCAGTTGCTTCTTTAAATGTCTTCGCTTGATTCATAGCATTTTGTCCAGTAGTTGCATCTAGTACAAGTAGATTCTCTCTATTAGCTTCAGGATAATTTTTTGTTATTATTTTATTAATTTTTTCAAGTTCCTTCATTAAATTTGCTTTATTATGAAGTCTTCCTGCAGTATCAACAATTAATACATCTGTACCTCTTGCCTTTGCAGCAGCAATTGCATCAAAAACAACTGATGCAGGATCGGACCCTTCATCATGACTGATAATATCTACATTAGCTCTATTTCCCCATTCTTTAAGTTGATCTATAGCTGCAGCTCTAAATGTATCTGCTGCACAAACTAAAACTGATTTATTTTCATTTTTAAATCTTGCAGATAGTTTACCAATTGTTGTCGTCTTTCCAACTCCATTTACACCTACAACTAAAATAATAGTAGGTGGAGTGCTTTTTATCTTTTCATTTAATTCTGGATTCATTAGTTTTTTTGCTTCTTCCATTAAAAGTGGTTTTACTTCTTTTGGATCATTAACTTTATTTCTAATAATTGTTTCTCTAAGATTATCTATTAGCTGCATTGTAGTTTGCATACCAATGTCTGCAGAAATTAATATGTCTTCCAAATCTTCGAGCATTTCGTCATCGATTTTTACATAAGCACCAAGTACAGTATTTATTTTAATACCAACTTCTTTTCTTGTCTTATCTAAACCATCTTTTAATCTTTGAAATAATGAAGGTTTTTTCTTTTCAACTGGTTCAACTTCTTGGGCTAGTTCATCTTTTACTTCTATGTTTATTGATTCTTCTTTATTATCTTGATTTATTTCTGATATTTCTGGAATATTTTTGTCTTTATTTATTACTTCTTCATTTGAATCTAGTTCATTAGTATCTTCTACAATAATTTCTTTATCTTTTAAACCAGACTTTTCTTCTATATTATTTTCTATATTATTGTCTGTTGAAAATTCTTTTTTTGATTCTTTTTCATTTGTTAAATTTTTATTATTTAAATCTTCTGAATTTTTTTCTGGTGAATTATTAATTGATTCTAAATCACTTTCTTCACCTTGAGATAATTCTTCTTTTTCATTAGATTCTTTATTTTTAATTTCATCTTCATCTTTTTTGTTAAATTTATTTTTCAGCCATTCAAACATATTTCCTCCTAATTTTCTAATTTAACAGAGTATAATTTACTAATTCCCTTTTCTTCCATTGTAACACCATACATTGATTTTGCAATCTCCATAGTTAATTTTCTGTGTGTGATTATTATAAACTGAATATCATCTAAAGTTAAAAGATAATTAGCATATCTTTTAATATTTGCATCATCAAGTGCTGCATCAATTTCATCTAGTATACAAAAAGACGCTGGTCTATATTGTAAAAAAGCAAATAACAAAGCCACTGCAGTTAGTGATCTTTCACCACCTGATAACAAACTAAGTGATTGCAATCTTTTACCTGGAGGCGAAGCCTTTATTTCAATTCCAGAATTTAATATATCTCCTTCTAGAGATATTTCTGCTCTTCCTCCATTAAATAATTTTTTAAATATTTCTTGAAAATTGCTAGAAATTTCATCAATTGCTTCATTAAAAATTTTCTTCATTTCATTGTCTAATTTATTTATTATAGACTTAATTTCCTCTTTAGATTTTGTCAAATCGTCTCTTTGTTGTTTGTAAAAATTTAGTCTTTCTGATACAACTTTGTACTCCTCAATTGAAGAAATATTTACTTCACCATAATTTTTTATTATTTTTCTATATTTTTTTACTTTATTTTCACTAATATCTTGAAGTTCGGGATCTAAATAGTCTTCTAAGTTTTCAACATTGTAGTCTTCTAAAACTCTTGTAGTAGAATTTGAAATACTGTTTTCCTTCATTTCTATTTTCAAAAGAATTTTTTCTTTTTCATTACTTAAAATAAGAATATTTTCATTAATTTTAATTAAAGAATTTTTATATTCCTCTAAACTTTCATTATTTTCTATATATTTCTCATCTAAAGTAGAAACAATATTTGATTCTTCTTTTATAATATTTTTAAGTTCTGAAATTTTTATTTGAGATTCTTCTTTAAACTCTTTCTTTTCTAAAAGTAATTTTTGTAAATTTTCTAAATTTAAAGTATTTTTATTTAATTTAGAATCTGATAATGAAATCGAATTTTCCAATCTTTCTACTTCTCTATTTGCAAAATTTAATTTTTCTCGATTTTCTCTATCTAATAATTGAATATCTAATTTTTCAGATTTTAATATTTCTAATTTACTTGATACTTCTCTAATTTTTTCTCCATTCTCTAAATCATTTTTAATGATTTCAAGATCTTCTTCTTTACTTAATATTACATTTTCATTATTAGTTAAATTTTCATAATCTAATTTTATACTTTTTTCTAAATCTTCTTTTTCTTTTTTATATTTAGACAAATATTCTGTATTTAATTTTTGATTTTGTATATTTTTAGATAAATTAGCTTCTGTATTATTAAATTTCTCTTTTAATTCACTTTGAGTATTTTCTAAACTTAAAATTTCTTTTTTTAGAGAATCAGTAATATCCATTTCTCTATTATAATCTTTTTGTAATTCAAGAATATTATTTTTAAGATTATCTTTAGTATTTTTTAAAGAATTTATTTCATTTTTTCTCAATATAAAACTACTATTATAGCTATTCAAACTACCACCTGTGATAGCTCCAGAAGGATTGAAAATCTCACCATTTAATGTAACAACTTTTAAATTATGTTTTTTTGAAATTTTTGAAGCATTCTTAAAATTATCAACTATTAAAACTCTACCAAGCAAATTGTGAAATATTGGTTCAAAAATATTTTCATATTCTATTAAATCACAAGCGACGCCTATTATTCCTTCATTATTAACTTGGATTTTTACTTTATTTCCTCTAACTCGATCGAGAGGCAAGAATGTAGCCCTTCCCATTTTATTTTTTTCAAGCAGATTTAACATATCACGAGTATCTTTAGTAGATTTAACTATTATATTTTGAGACATTGAGCCAAGTGCCACTGAAATTGCCTTTTCATATTTTTTAACAACTGTAAATTTTTCACCTACGGGACCAAATAGTGAATTAGAAAATAAATTATTTTTTGACACATAATTCATAAAAGACTTTATTGTCCTATTGTATCCTTCATAATTTGACTCCATATTATTTAAAATCTTAAGTCTTGACTCTATCTCATTATACTCTTGATTTTTATTTTGTAATGATGAATAAAAATTTTCTAATTTACTATTTTTATTATTTAAATCTTTATTTGAATTATTTATTGATTCTTCAATTCTTGAAATATTATTTTTAGTAATTTCTAAACTATCTTTGGTTTTAGAAATTAAATTTATAAATTCTTTATCATTATTTGAGAAATTATCAATATTCTTAGATAAATTTTCTCTTCTATTTTCTTTGTCTTTGATAATATCTCTTAAAGTCTCATTTTTAAATTTTAAATTCTCAATCTCATTATTTAAAGTATTTGTATCTTCAAAAGATTTATCTCCTATTTCTTTTAGCTTATTAAATAGATTCTCTAAATCCATAATTTCTGAATTTTTAGAGGAAAGACTTTCATTTATTTTATTTTTTTCATCAATTAACTTTTCTGTTGAATTTTTTAAATTTTTTAATTCATCTTTATTTAAATTAATTTCTTCAGAAATTTCTATATTGATTTTCTCTAAGGATTTAATCTCATTATTTATTGAATTAAGTTGTTCTTTATTAATAGTTAATTTTAATTTTAGATTATCATAATCAGATTTGGAGTTATTTAGTTTCTCTTTTGATTTTTCAATTTCATCTTTTATACAAATAATCTTCTCTTTAATGTCTTTTATTTTTTCAGATAAAGAACTCCTTTTTAAATTATTTTCAGTTGATTTACTCTCAATTTCAGAAGCTCTTTCTTTTAATGTATGAATTTCTTCTTTTTGTTTTTTAATATCTTTATATGAATAATTAATGTCATATTTTTTTAGAACTTCATAGTCAATTAAATATTTTTTTGCTTTTTCTGCTTGAATTCTTAAGTTTTCTTCTTGTGCATCAATTTCAGATAAAATATCTTCAATTCTAATTAGGTTATCTTCTGTTTTAATAAGTTTATTCTTAGATTCAATTTTTTTATATTTATATTTTGATATACCTGCAGCTTCTTCAAATATAGCTCTTCTATCTTCTGGTTTAGAACTCAATATAGTCTCAATTTTACCTTGCCCAATTATTGAATAACCATCTTTTCCAATACCAGTATCCATAAATAATTCTTTAATATCTTTTAAACGACATTTTTTATTGTTAATTAGAAATTCACTTTCAAGAGATCTATACATTCTTCTAGTTACAGAAACCTCATTATAAGGCAGCTTTAAAGATTTGTCACTATTGTCGAAGGTAATTGTAACTTCTGCCATTCCAAGAGGTTTTTTTGAATCAGTTCCTGAAAAGATTACATCTTCCATTTTACTACCTCTTAAATTTTTGACTGATGTTTCACCAAGAACCCAAGTAATAGCATCTGTAATATTACTCTTACCACTACCATTTGGTCCTACAATAGCCGTTACAGATTCGTCTAATTCAATTTTTGTTCTATTTGCGAAGGATTTAAATCCTTGCATTGTAACTGACTTTAATATCATATTTCACCTATAATAATTTCTTATATCTATTATTTCTTTTCTAGATGATTCTATCTCAATGTGAAAATCATCTAAATTATTTTGTCTAAGTTTTAGACTTTTTAAATTTAATACTTTTTTTATTTCTTCTTTGTTCTTTGATTTTTGACCACTGATACAGGAAATATTTTTTCCGCTTGCATAAATTATAATTTGGTCGCTAAAATTATTAGTAATTTTAAAATAATTAATTATAGCTTTTTTTATATAGTATGACTCAACTAATTGCCTATATGCCGGATGAAATGCTCCTGCTGCAACATTTCCGTCATAATTTATATCTTCTGTTGGCTGTAATCCTACTCTTATGACATTTATATTATTTTTGTAATAAATATGGATAATTTCTGATACAAACTCAATTGAATCCTTCAAATTTAATGCTTTGTAATTGCCTAAGAGATAATCCTCATATAGTTTAGTGTCTTCAATCACAAGTGTTGGGTAAATTCTAACACAATATGGGTTAAGCTTAACAAATTCAGATGCTGTGTATTTTGATTTTTCTAAATTATCTCCAGGAAGTCCAACCATTTGCTGAAGCCCTAGTTTAAATCCAAAAAATTTAATTAATTCTGATGATTTATATACTGATTTAACATCGTGACCTCTGTTAGAGAGTTTAAGAACTTCTTCATCTAAACTCTGCACACCTAGTTCTATAATATCTACTCCAAATTTTTTTAAATTATTTAAAATATTTTCATCTATAGCATCAGGTCTAGTAGATAATCTTATATATTTAACTTTTCCTTCTTTTTTAAAATTATATGCAACTTTTAAAAAGTTAATTTGTTCTTCTAAAGGTATCGCGGTAAAACTTCCTCCATAAAAAGCTACTTCAACATTGTCCTTTCTCTTAAAATAAGAAAGATATTCCAAAATAGTTTTTTCTACTTCACTATTTGAAATATCTGTAGACATTCCTGTAATTTTTCTCTGATTACAAAAGACACAATCATTGGGACAACCGTAATGAGGAATAAAAATTGGTATAATGTTTCTTTTAGCCAAGATTCTTTCCCTTCTTTCTATAAGCATCACGGGCTGCCTCTTGTTGAGAACTTTTCTTGGTTTTACCCTTTCCACATCCAACAATAACTCCATCTAATATTAATTCTGTGTAAAAAGTTTTGTTATTGTCTGGACCTTCTTCTTTTACTAATCTATATTCAGATTTAAGCCCCTTTTTTTGAGTCTCTTCTTGAAATTTTGTTTTATAATCAATATTAAACTTTTTAAAATTATCATCTTTTAAAAATTCGTCAAATAAATTTAATACTATATCTTTAACAATTTCAAAATTTGAATCGAGAAAAATAGCTCCAATAAGAGCTTCTAAGGCATCAGCTAGTGTAGATTCCCTAGTCTTTCCGCCATTTTTCACTTCGCCCTTACCAAATTTAATAGAACTACCAAGATCTAAATTTTTAGAAAGAATATAAAGGACTTTTTCATTAACTGATTCTGCTCTCATTTTAGTTAATGAACCTTCTAAATCTTTTGGGTATTTTTCATAAAAATATTCACCTATTACTAAATCTAGCACAGCATCCCCTAAAAATTCTAGTCTTTCATTACTTTCATAGGGCTTCATTTTAGTTTCGTTAACATAAGAACTATGTGTTAAAGCATTCTTTAAAATATTTTTGTTTTTAAAATTATAACCTAGTTTGTTTTCAATGCTACTTAAATCTTTAATCTCCATGAGATTATTCCAATTCCTCAACGTAGTCAATTACATCGCCAATTGTTTGAAGTTTTTCTAAGTCTTCTTCTGGTATTTCAGTATCAAATTCTTCTTCAATAGTCATTATAAGCTCTACAATTTCTATTGAATCAGCATTTAAATCATCTTGAAAAGACATATTTTCATCAAGTTCATCTATGTCTAAATTAAATTGTTCAGCTATCATATTTAAAACCTTATCTTTCATCATTTGGCCTCCATTTTTTCTTTTATTTTTTCAATAACATTTGTCTTTTGAATTTCAATTGCATATTTTGCAGCATTTTTAATGGCATTTCTATTAGAATTACCATGTGCTTTTATTATATTACCATCAATTCCAAGTAAGTTAGTTCCACCAACTTCTGTTGAATCAAGATTTTTAAATTTCATCATTAAGTATCTCGATAATTTTTCTTTTAATTCATTATCAAAATCAGCTTCTTTTATTGTGCTGAAAAGTTTTTTTGACACAAATTCAACAACACCTTCGATTGATTTTAAAAGAATATTTCCGTCAAATCCATCACATATAACTAAATCAAAATCATTATTTGTAATATCTCTTGACTCTATATTACCACCAAAATTTAATGAAGAATCTTTTAAAAGTGCATATGTGTTTTTTGCTAGCTCGTTTCCCTTTCCTTCTTCCATACCAACATTAAGAAGTCCAATTTTAGGGTTTTCAATTTTATAATATTCTCTTAAGAAAACTTCACCTATTTCTGCAAAATCCTTTAGAAGTTCAGGATTTGTATCCATATTTGCACCAGAGTCAATTATCATAGTTTTTGATTTAAGACCAGGTATTACTGTAGGAAGCACTGCTCTTTTTACACCTTTTATTCTTCCTACTATAAAAATTCCTCCAGCTAATAAAGCACCAGTACTTCCAGCAGAAATAAAAGCTTGATCTTTATCTTCTTTTAATAACTTTAATCCCTTAACAATAGAAGAATCTTTTTTTCTTCTTAGTGCAAAAGCAGGTTCTTCATCGTTTTCAATAGTTTCAGTAGCATCTATAATAGTAACTTTTTCTCTATCATATTCAATATCTTTTAAAGATTCTCTAATAAAATCTTCTTTGCCAACTAGTACAATTTCATTTTTATATTCATTTAATGCGTCAATTGCTCCAAGAATAATTTCAGATTTGTTGTCTCCGCCATTTATATCAAAAATTAATTTCATAAATTCCTCCCATGGTATTTTTAATATATATCATACAAATGAAAAAATCAATATTTTATGTATTAAAAAAAGTGCGGGCTAACCCACACTTTTAAATTATTTATATTATTCAGCAAGATTTTTATAGTTTCTATATCTAGCCTTAGCATTTTCTTCTGCTGCTTCATAAAGTCTTTCTGCTCTTTCAGGGAATAATTTCTTAAGTGAGGTATATCTAACTTCTCCATCAAGGAATTCTCTGTAAGGTTTAGTTGGTTCTTTAGAATCAAGAATAAATGGATTCTTTCCTTCAGCATCAAGTTCAGGATTAAATCTATATAGGTGCCAGTAACCAGTTTCTACTGCTTTCTTTTCTTCTTCAATTGAGAAGCCCATACCTACTCTGATTCCGTGGTTAATACATGGAGCATAAGCAATAATTAATGATGGACCATTATATGCTTCTGCTTCCTTAATTGCTTTATATGCTTGATTTTTATCTGCACCAAGAGCAATTTGAGCTACATATACATAACCATAAGTTGTTGCCATAAGTCCTAAGTCCTTTTTCTTAGTAACTTTACCAGATGCAGCAAATTGAGCTATTGCAGCTGTTGGAGTAGCCTTAGATGCTTGTCCACCAGTGTTTGAATAAACTTCTGTATCTAGAACTAAAACATTAATATCTTCTCCAGATGCAAGTACGTGGTCAAGTCCACCGTATCCAATATCATAAGCCCATCCGTCTCCACCGATTATCCATTGACTCTTCTTAATTAAGAAATGTTCAAGTCCTTGTAAATCGTGAATTATATCATCAGCTTTTTCGTTGTTAAATTTCTTATCTAGAAGTTTTAGAACCTTAGCACTAGCTTTTTTAGAAGATTTATAATCATCTTTACCTTCAATCCATTCTTTAAATGCTGCATTTGCTTGTTCATCTACATTAAGCTCAATGAATTCTTCCATCAATGCTTTAATTCTATCTCTAGATTGTACTTGAGAAATTGCCATACCAAATCCATATTCAGCATTATCTTCAAATAATGAGTTAGCCCATGAAGGACCATTTCCACATTCATCTTTACAATATGGCATTGATGGTGCGGAACCACCCCATATTGAAGTACATCCTGTTGCATTTGCAATACTCATTCTATCTCCAAATAATTGAGTAACAAGTTTTACATAAGGAGTTTCTCCACAACCTGCACATGCTCCTGAAAATTCAAGATATGGAGTTTGGAATTGAGTATTTTTAAAGTTGTTTGGTTCTATTTCTTCTTCTTTAGATTTTACATTTTCAAAAGCATACTCCCAGTTAACTGCTTGAGTATCTATTTCTTCCTCATAAGGTGTCATAACAAGAGCTTTTTCTTTTGCTGGACAAACTTGAGCACAGTTTCCACATCCAGTACAGTCTAAAGGTGAAATTTGCATTCTATATTCATATTTATCTATGCCCTTACCTCTTGCTTTAATTGTTTCAAAAGCTTCAGGTGCATTAGATTTTTCTTCTTCATCTAGTAAGAATGGTCTAATTACAGCGTGAGGACAAACAAGTGAACATTGGTTACATTGTATACAGTTTTCGTGTTTCCAATGAGGAACATTTACTGCAATACCTCTCTTTTCGTAACGGCTAGTTCCTGATGGGAATGTACCATCTGCCATATTCATATTTACAATTGTAGAAACAGGTAAATCATTACCTTCTTGTCTATTTACAGGAATTAAAATGTTATTGATGAATTCTGGTGCTCCTTCGATTCCAAAGTTTTTGTCATCGTCGCAGTTTTTCCATTCTTCTTTAACATCAATCTTTACAAGGGCGTCAATTCCTTGGTCTACTGCTTTGTAGTTCATTTGAACTATATCGTCGCCTTTTGCACCGTAATCTTTAACAATTGCTTCTTTAAGAAGTTTAACAGCTTGATCAATTGGAAGTACTTGAGATAGATTAAAGAATGCAGCTTGCATTACCATGTTAGTTCTTCCGCCTAATCCTACTTCTGCAGCGATTTTAGTGGCATTTATTGTGTAGAATTCAATTTCATTTTCTGCAAGATATTTTTTCATATATCCTGGTAGATGTTCGTCTAATTCTTCTTCACTCCAAATAGTATTTAATAAGAACTTTCCACCTTTCTTAAGTCCTCTTAATAAATCATAAGAATAAACATAAGATTGTTTAGAACATGATATAAAATCAGTTTCAGTTAATAAATAAGTTGAAGTAATTTTATTGTGACCAAATCTAAGGTGAGACATTGTAACTCCACCAGATTTTTTAGAATCATAATCAAAATATCCTTGAGCATACATATCTGTATTATCACCAATGATTTTTATAGCAGACTTGTTTGCTCCAACTGTACCGTCAGATCCAAATCCCCAGAACTTACATCTAATAGTTCCTTCTGGTTCAGTTGTAATATGTTTTTTAATTGGAAGTGATTTGTGAGTTACATCATCAACAATTCCAATTGTAAAGTCGTTCTTTGGATTTTCTTCTTTAAGATTTTCATATACTGTTAAAATATCAGTAGGGTTAGTGTCTTTAGAACCAAGTCCATAAATACCACCAACAATAACTGGTTTTTTATCTGATTCATAGAATGCATCTCTTACATCAAGATAAAGTGGTTGACCAGCAGCACCTTTTTCTTTAGTTCTGTCTAAAACAGCAATTCTTTCAACAGTTTCAGGAATTGCTTCCATTAAGTGTTTAATAGAGAAAGGTCTGTATAGATGAACCTTTATTAAACCTACTTTTTCTCCTTGATCATTTAAGTAATCTACAACTTCTTCAATTGTTTCAGTTACAGATCCCATTGCAACTATAATATCAGTTGCTTCTTCATGACCATAGTAATTGAATAAGCTATATTTTCTTCCTGTTAGTTCAGAAATTTTTTCCATATAATCTTCTGTTACATCAACAATATTAGTGTAGTAATTGTTTGAAGCTTCAATTCCTTGGAAATAAATATCTGGATTTTGAGCAGTACCTCTAATTTCAGGTGAATTTGGATTAAGTGCTCTTTGTCTAAATTCATTAATAGCATCTTTATCAACTAATTTAGCTAAGTCATCATAATTAAGTACTTCAATTTTTTGAATTTCGTGAGATGTTCTAAATCCATCAAAGAAATGAACAAAAGGAACTCTTCCTTTAATTGCAGCTAAATGTGCAACTCCAGCTAAGTCCATGGACTCTTGAACAGATCCTGAAGCAAGTAATGCAAATCCTGTAGCTCTAGCTGCCATAACGTCTTGGTGATCACCAAATATTGAAAGAGCATGTGATGCAAGTGCTCTTGCTGCTACGTGAAATACTCCTGGAAGTAATTCACCTGCAATCTTATACATATTAGGTAACATAAGTAGTAAACCTTGGGATGCAGTATAAGTTGAAGTTAATGAACCTGCTTGAAGTGCTCCGTGAACAGCTCCTGCAGCTCCTGCTTCAGATTGTAGTTCTTTAACCATTACTTCTTGACCAAAAATGTTTTTTCTGCCATGTGAAGCCCAAGCATCAATATGCTCTGCCATTGGAGAAGAAGGTGTTATAGGGTAAATACAAGAAACGTCTGAAAATGCATAAGCAACGTGAGCTGCTGCTTCATTTCCATCCATTGTCTTAAATGTTTTTGTCATTTTTGCCTCCTATTATTAATATTATAAATATAAAATAACCATACTAAGATTATTATAGAACTAATTAAAATAAATATCAATATTTTTATTAAAATAAAATCCTTTAGATATTTAAAAATAGCCAATTTCGGAACTGATTTCATAATATGGAATTATTCTGATTATGTTATAATTTTAATAATCATTACTAAAATTAAATAAGAGTGGCTTAGAACCACTCCTAAAATTTTTAATTTATTTTCTGTTTTTTATTATTCTTTCATTTAATTCTTTTGCAGGATTATAACCAAGTTCTTTTTGTTTGTAGTTTTTAGTTGCTACTTCAATAATAAGTGCTGTATGTCTACCAGGTTTTACTGGAATATTATATTTTACAACATCTATGCCTAGTATTTTCTCATAATTATAATCAAGTCCAAGCCTGTCGTACTCTTTTGACTCATCCCAATCTTCTAAGTTCATTACTAGTTCTATATTTTTTTCTTCCATTACAAAGGCTACTCCAAACATTTTTTGGATATCAATTATGCCAACACCTCTTATTTCCATAAAATACTTAGTTATTTCAGGAGACTTTCCCACTATTTTTTTATCCATATTTCTTATAATTACAGAATCATCTGAAACTAGTCTTGCACCATTTGTTATTAGATCTAGAGCTGTTTCACTTTTGCCTATACCACTTCTACCTGTTATTAAAACCCCAACTCCATAAATATCTAATAGCACGCCGTGTATTCTCATTGTTGGAGCTAGAGCTTCATCTATAGTTGAAATTATTTTACTAGAAATTTTTGATGTAGTATCACTACTTCTTAATATTGTTACATCATGTTTTTTAGCTAAAAACTCTGCCTCTTTAAAAATTGCTTTTGATCTTGAGAAAACTACACATGGAATGTCGCATTTAAAAAGCTTTTCTAAAGAATTAAATCTATCTACTCCATACAATGAATCAATATAATGCCATTCTTGAGTACCTATTATTTGAATTCTTTTATTTACAAACTTTGAATAATATCCGCATAATTGTAATCCAGGTCTATTTAAATCTGAACTTGCAATAACTATATCATCAAAGTCTGAAGATTTATGAATAATTTCTAGATTATGTTTCTCTACAATTTTTTTTAATTTTATCGACATTTATTTTTTCTCCCTTTTTAGTCTAAAGTGGTTGAATAAGGACTCTGCACTTTTAATATTCATTGAATCCACTTCTAAAAGATCTTCAATTGAAGCTTTTTTTATTTTTTCAATTGATTTAAAATGTTTTAGCAGATTTTTCTTCCTAGTTGGACCTATACCATCTATATCGTCTAGTTCTGATTTAAACAATGTTTTAGATCTCAAATTTCTATGATAATTTATAGCAAATCTATGGGCTTCTTCTTGTATTTTATAAATCATTTTATAGGCTCTAGAGTTTAAATCAATATTAAATTCTTCATTATTATAAATGATTCCTCTAGTTGTATGGAAGTCATCTTTAACAAGGCCACTTATTGGAATATTTATATTAAGCTCATCTAAAACTTCTTTAGCTGCGTTTACTTGCCCTTTTCCACCATCCATCATTATTAAATCTGGAAAATTGGAAAAAGAAGTTTGTTTATTAGATTTCTTTTCACTTACTCCTCTTTTAAATCTTCTCCTAATGACTTCCTTTAAACTTGAGTAATCATCAGGTCCAACTACAGTTTTAATTCTAAATTTTCTGTAGTCACTTTTTTTAGAGTCGCCATTTTCAAAGACAACCATAGATCCTACTGATTCAACACCTGAAATGTTTGAAATGTCATAGGCTTCTATTCTTGTTGGAAAATCTTCTAGGCCAATTAAGTCCTTAATATCTAGAAGAGCTTGTTTATTAGATTCAGCACGTTTTTTATATTTATCTCCGTATTTTTCAACCATGTCAAGTGCATTTCTCTTGACCATTCTAATTAATTCTTTTTTGTTCCCCTTTATTGGAGTTACTATATTTACCTTCCCATCTCTTTTAGTACTCAACCAATCTTCAAGAAGTTTTAAATCTTTAGGTGTTTCTTCGATTATTATTTCTTTTGGAATGTAGCTTGCACCAATGTAGAATTGTTTTATAAATGAAGAGAAAATTTCAGAATAAGATTCATTAAAATAATCCTTAATCATATAATGTTCTCTTCCAATTATCTTTCCATTTCTAAAAAAGAAAATTTGAATTAAAACTTCGTCTATTCCCTTTGCAAGTGCTATGATGTCTTTATCATCCCTTGATTGAGGATCTGAAATTAATTGTCTCTCTTTTAAATAATCAAGATTTTTAATTCTATCTCTAAAATCAGCTGCATTTTCAAAATCCAATTTTTCAGAAAATTCATACATTTTACTTTCAAGTTTATCCAATAATTTAGTATTTGAACTTTGAAGAAAGCTAAGAATTTCATAAACCATTTCATTGTACTTATCTTCATCTACATTACCTATACAAGGCCCAACACATTTTCCAATATGGTAATTCAGGCAAGGTCTGTAGTTTTTTTCTTCCACATTTTCTAGATTTAAATTACAAGTTCTAAGTGGATAAGCTCTTTCAAATGTATCAATTGAATCATTTACAGCAAATACATCGGGATATGGTCCAAAATATTTTGCACCATCTTTTAATATTCTCCTTGTTTTCATAACTCTAGGAAATCTTTCATTAGTGACTTTAATATATGGATATTGTTTGTCATCTCTTAATAGGATATTGTATTTTGGGAGATTATCCTTTATTAAGTTTGATTCTAAAACAAGTGATTCTACTTCATTTTCAACAATAATATACTCAAAATCATGAATTTTTGAAACCATGCTGGCAACTTTTTTTGAGCTTTTGCCATAAGAACCAAAGTATTGTCTAACTCTTTTTCTAAGAGATTTAGCTTTGCCAACATAAATTATTTCATCTAATTCATTTTTCATAATATAAACTCCCGGTTTGTCCGGAAGTTTATCAAGCCTTTCTCTTATATCTATCAATTATTTTCTAACCTCTCTAGTTGCTTCTTTTAAATATTCTAAAATATCTCCATCTAAATATGGGCTTAGGTTTTTAAACACTTCTTTATGATAGTTATTTAAAACCTCAATTTGTCTATCTGAAAGTAAATTTAAATCTATTGCCTCTAGTTCTAATGGACACATACTCATTGTTTTAAATTTGTAAAAAACTGAATCAACAGTTTCGCTATCAAATACAACTCTTTCTATATTTTCTATTCTTATTCCATGTTTGTTTTCCTTATAAACTCCTGGTTCATTTGATACAACCATATTAATTTTCATTTGTCTAGCAGGAAGAGCTGGAGCAATTCTATGAGGACCTTCGTGAACAGAAAGCACAAATCCAATTCCATGACCAGTACCACATTTATAATCCATTCTATCCTGCCACATTGAGTACCTCGCAATACCATCAAGTGCTATATCATAAGTGTTTTCTAAAAATACACAATCCATTAAATTTAAATGAGATTTAAGAGTCATAGTATAATCGTGAATTTCTTCTTCAGTAAGCTTACCCATTGCAAGAGTTCTAGTTATATCTGTTGTTCCAGAATAGTACTGTCCACCTGAATCCACTAGATAAAGTCCTTTTGCTTTAATCAAAGACTGATTATCTTTACTTGCAGAATAGTGCATCATAGCTGCATTAGGTCCATAAGCAGAAATTGTGTTAAATGAATTTGAGATATATAGAGGGTCCTCTCTTCTAAATTCATCAAGTTTAAGCTGAGCATCATATTCCCCAATTTCTCTATTTTTAATTTCATTTTTTAACCAATAAATATATTTAAATAAAGCTACGCCATCTCTTATATAGGTTTCATCAAGATTTTTAACTTCGATCTCATTTTTAATTGCTTTTAATTCTCCTGAAATATTATCCCCAAAAATTATTTCATTATTTTCACAAACTAATTTATAAATTCTTTCGTTTATAAATTTATCATCTAGATAGATGTTATTGTCTTTATAATTTTCTAAATAATCATAAAATTCAGAGTAGTCTCTTACTTCTGCTGTTTTTTCGACTTCTTCACATATATCTTCAAGTTTATTTTTATCAATAAATAGTATTACCTTATCTTCTTCAATAATTAAAAAAGAGATTAATACTGGAGTATTTTCTATATCATTTCCTCTAATATTTAAAATCCATGCTATGTCTACAAGAGAAGAAACTATAGTCATATTTGCATTTTTCTTTTTGATTTGTTCTCTTATTTCTTTAATTTTATCTTCTGCAGATTTTCCAGCATATTTAATATCTAAAATAAAAGCTTTGTCACTTGGAAGAGGATTTCTTTTTTTCCATAGTGATTCAACTAAATCAATATCAACTATTTTAACATTTTTATTTTTTAATTTAGATTCTATGTTTTTATAATTTAGATGAGAAAAATATTCTGCATTTAGACCTAATGTCATCCCTTCTTTAATATTTTCTTCAATCCATTCATCATAATTTAAAACGCCAGATAGTCCTTGTTTTTGAAGTTTAAATCCATAATCTTTAATTTGGTTTGCGGCTTGTATAAAATATCTTCCGTCAGTCCAAAGATAAGCTTCATCTTGTGTTATGACAGCAGTTCCCTGTGAGCCTGTAAAACCAGTTGCAAATTCTCTTTCTTTATAATAGTCTGGTAAGTATTCTGAACCATGTGGATCATTAGTTGGTATTACATAAAAATCTATATTTTTTTCATTCATTTTATTTCTTATTTCATTTAAAATCACGATATCACATCCTTATAGATATATTATCACAAGTTAAAAAATGAGCAAATAAAAAAGTCTAACGTAATCGCTAGACTCTTATTTATATTCTCTTTTTTACAAGATAGACTGCTTCTAAGCTAATTACCTTTTCATCATCTTGATTTCTGCTTTCGAAATAAACTTTTACAGATCCCACAGGCTTATCTTCTGAAGGAATTACTTCTAATACTTTTAATTTTGATTTTAAAACTTCTCCTGCAAAAACTGGGTTGTGCCATCTTAAATTATCAAGTCCAATGCCTGCAATAATTCCTTTGCTGTCGATTTTTGTATCAACCCACTTGCCCCATGTAAAGGCAAGTGTGAAAAATCCTGATGCAAATATTTTTTCAAATCTAGTATCTTTTGCTGCATTTTTATCTATGTGAAAAGGTCTATTGTCATATTTTTTTGCAAAATTTATCATTTCCTCTTCATTAACTACGCAAGGTTCTATAAAATATTCTTTTCCAATTTCGTAATCTTCCAGATACATATTATCACCCTTGTAGAGTTATATATCCTAAAAATTATATATTAAACATTAGAAAACAATTGTAATTTTAAATAAGTCTCCGTCAATATCAATATTAAAGCTTGCACCATGGGCTCTTACAAAAGATGAAGCAATAGAAAGTCCAAGACCTGATCCTGAAGTTGTTCTAGATTTTTCTCCACGAGTGAATCTTTCCATTAATTCATCAGGAGTAATATCTAATGGATATTTTGAAATGTTTTTTACAGTTAAAACTATATCTACTTTATTTTCTAAGTCAATATAAACTCTAGTATTTTCCAGTGCATATTTTGAAATATTAGAGAATAAATTATCTAGTACTCTTGAAATCTTTTGTCCATCTAGATTTAAAATTATTTTTTCATCAGGAAGTTTTGAAATAATTTCAATATTTTTTTCAGAAATCTTATCTTCCCATTCTCCAATTGATTGAGCAACTAATTGTACTAAATCAATATCTTCTTTATTAAGTTCAATATTATTAGAAGTTGCTTTAGATACTTCAAATAAATCTTCTATAAGAACTTTTAACTTATTGGATTTTTCATTTATTATATTTGAATATTCTCTTATTTCGCTCCTACTATTCCCTTCTTTACTTAATAAATCTGAATAATTAATAATTGAAGTAAGTGGGGTTTTTAAATCATGGCTTACATTTGTTATAAGTTCAGTTTTAAGTCTTTCTGATTTAAGAGCATCTTCAACTGCAATATCTAAGTTTGAGCTTATATTGTTAAAGTTTTCAATTATTCCACTGTAAATTCCATTATTATTTTCTATTTTGCTTTTATAATCTCCTGCTACAATTTTGTTGGATCCTCTATTAATTCTCACAACATCGTTAATATTATTAACTAATATGATGTAAAGAACAATTCCTACAATAATAATTAATAGTAAACCGAAAATATTAACGCGCAATATTGCAAATAAAAGTAACAATGCAAAAACTATTAGAATATAAATTGATAAAAATTTAAATTTGTAACTATTAAATCTTTCATCATCTATAGCTGACATTGTTTTAACAGCTTTTCTAATTATATTTGCAATTATGGAGTTCTCAATGAGGATATTTTCAGTGTTTCTACTAAATATACTTTTTAAATTTATCGTCAAATACAATCCTGTCAAAGTAACTAGGAAGCAACCTAAAAAGAATAGAAAATAGTATACTTGAGGTATTTCAAAAATATAATACAAGCTAGTAGTTCCTATTGCGCAGAAAAATAAAATAAAGAACAATATTGCCACGACTTCAATTGGAATAGCAAAAATACTATATAATTTTTCAGAATTTTTAATTTTACTAAATTTTAAAACAAGACCAGTAATTATAGATAAAACAAATGAAATAATAACTGCTATAAATCCAGCTATATAGGTATTATCTCTAAGTTCTTCTCTATTAATACTTTTAAATACAGGATCTTCTAAATTTCCATAATAAGCAAATTTTAAATTTTTGATTTTGTTATCTGATTTAATATAATTGTCGTAATGATTAACTATTTCCCTTTTAAAAATTTCTGGTAAGTTTGAATAATCACTATTTAGTAATTTGTCACTCTTAATAATCTCATCGAATATTACATTTTTTCCATTATATGTTCCTGAAATAAAAAAATCTTTTTTCTCACTATTTATCTCTAAAGGATCAAATTCTCCACCTGTAATGTCATTAGACATATAGAATGTTCCATATTCTCCAATAATCTCAGGTGTATTTATTTCTTCTTTGCTCATATAATTATTAGGATCTAATCCATTGTCAATTAACTCTTTCTTTTGTTCATAATTTTTAATAAGATTATTATCTTCAACGACATTTCCATCAGGATAATAATATTTAAGCTTATAAGATTTTACAGCATATTTAAAATGATATTCATCTTCATAAGTCCTATTATATAATGAATCATTTATTGTATTTAAAATTGGGTTCCATGCAAAATCACTTATATCCCTTCCTCGATTCATTTCCCTTGATAATAAATTACTTACTACCAAAGAAATTAGTGAAATAAGTGAAATTAATATTATCAAACTGCTTATTTTGTATTTATCTTTATTCATTACTTTCTCCCTTCGTCCTCAAATTTATATCCAAGTCCCCACTGTACTTTTAAATACATTGGCTTCTTTGGATTAACTTCTATTTTTTCTCTAATTCTTCTAATATGTACGGTTACAGTCTTTGCTTCTATGGCTGGCTCGTTCCATACATTTTCATAAATTTCTTCAATAGAGAAAATACGATTAGGATTTTTCATGAGAAGTTCTAGTATTTTAAATTCTATGGATGTCAAAGAAGTTTCAACACCATCTACGTAAACAAGCTTTTGATTTAAATCAAGTTTTATAGTCCCAATTTCTATAATATTTTTATCGAACCTTGAATCATAGGAATAAAATCTTCTTAAATTACTTTTTACTCTTGCTATTAATTCCAAGGGATTAAAAGGTTTTTGAATATAATCGTCAGCTCCAATATTAAGTCCAAATATTTTATCAGTGTCCTCTGATTTTGCTGATAAAATTAATATTGGCACAACAGAAATTTCTCTTAGTTTAATAATTGCTTCTTCACCAGAAAGTTTTGGCATCATTAAATCCATAATTATTAAATCAATTTTTTCTTTATCAAAAATATTTATAGCTTCTAATCCATCATAGGCATAGAAAATATTATAATTTTCATTTTTTAAATAAATTCCTATTGATTTTGCTATTTCTCTATCGTCTTCTGCTATAAGTATATTAAAATCTCCCATGACTTCCTCCTTGGTTATATAGTAACAAATAGAAATTACAAAAAATTATATTAATTCTTACAAATTTATTAAATTTACACAGAGACTATATATTTATATAATTATTTTTAGTCTCTATATATTTAATAAATTAAAATTTTTGCAATATTAATTACAATTAATGATAAAAATAAACTTAATAATGCGTAAAATGCTCCAATAAAATTAATCCCAGTTGACTTTAGACTATAGATTTCAAAGGCAAATGTTGAAAAAGTTGTAAAACCTCCACAAAATCCAACTTTTAAAAATAATAGTAATTTGTCACTTAGATTGTTTTTCTCAGCGTAAAAAGAAATTATTGCAATCAAAAAAGTACCCACAACATTTATTAATAAAGTAGAAAGAGGAAACGAATTTTTGTTAAAAATATATTGACTAATAAAATATCTGCACATACTTCCCATTGCTCCTCCTAAAGCTACAAAAAAATACAAAATAATACCTCCTACTATTTGTTAATATATTTTTTATATGTTAAAATTATTAATCATTTTATTATATTATACAAGGAGTAAACGTGGAAAAGTACAATGGAATTAAATTAGAATATGAAATTAATGACAATCCAAATTTTCTTAAATCGAGTCTACTTGGTTTTCAAAATATACTCACTGCCTTTAGTGGAATTATAGCTGTGCCACTTAGCATAGCTACTATTGCAGGAACAAGTGTTGAAGAGACTGCTATTCTTGTATCAGCAGCTCTACTAGCATCTGGTATTTCATCATTTATACAGACTAAGGGTATTGGACGAGGAAAAAACAAAATAGGTATAGGACTTCCTACAATAATGGGAACTGATTTTGGATTTGTTCCACCTGCTAATGCTGTTATAAATACAATGGGCGGTGGGCTTGCCGGTTATTTCGGTGCTACTATTATGGGTGCAATTATGGAATTTATATTGAGTTTTTTTATAAAGCCACTTCTAAAATTCTTTCCAGACATTGTAACATCAACAGTTATTACACTAATTGGTATAACTATGATGCCCGTTGCCTTTGACTGGGTTTTAGGTGGAGCAAATGCTCAAAATTTTGCAGATCCACTCTATATTGCCATAGCCACATTTACATTTTTACTGATTATTTTTATAAATCATTATGGTCGTGGGTTTATAACTACAGCATCTGTATTCATTGCAATGGTTATTTCTTATATAATTTGTATACCACTTAATCTTGTTGATTTTACACAAATTGCTGCAGCACCTTGGTTTGAATTTCCAAAAATATTTCCTTTTGGAATTACATTTAATATTAAATTCTTAATGCCATTTATTGCAGGCTATTTAGTAACAATAATAGAAACTGTTGGTGTTATGAAAACTCTAGGTTCTGTCTGTGAAGTCGAGTTAACTGATAGTGATATTGCAAATGGAGTGCGTGCAGATGCAGTTGGTTCTATGGTGTCACCTATTTTTGGATCAGGTGCAGCGCAAAGTTTTAGTCAAAATGTTGGATTAATTTCTCTTACTAAGTGTGCTTCAAGGAAGGTTGCAATTTTTTCTTCCATGATTTTAATTATAATGAGTTTTTGTCCAAAATTTGCCACTTTAGTTTCAATTATGCCTACACCAATACTTGGTGGAGCTGGTATACTTATGTTTGGTACTATAATTGCTGCTGGTGTACAATCATTAAGTAGAACGAAATTTAATTCTAAAAATACAATGATAATTGCTGCAAGCATTGGTGTTGGAATTGGAATAACTATAAAACCTGAGATTGTTTCAAACCTTCCTGTTGTTATTTCTTCGTTATTTTCTTCTGGAATTTCTGGAGGCACAATAGTTGCAGTTGTTTTAAATATTTTATTAGTAGATAAGGAATATTAAAATTGAGCTTCGGCTTTTTCCAGACTGTTGACAAAGTAAAAACCCACTATATAAGCAAACCATATTGAGCTTTCTCTTCAAATTCAATTCGAAAACGAGCGCCCGAAAAATGCACTGTTTGAGCGTTAGCGAGTTTGCATTTTTCAGCGAGTTAAGAATTAGAATTTGTAGAAAGCGAAATCAGGTGAGCGTTATAGTGGGTTTGTCTACAACTTCTAAAGAGCTTCGGCTCTTTTTTAATTTCTAATAAGTTTAATTTATTTCATGTGATATAATATTAATATTAATCTAAAAATAATCAATATAGAATGAAGGTATATATAGTGGATGGATATTTAACTAGACCTGCGTGGTTAGAAATTAATCTTGATAATTTTGAACATAATATGAAAGAGATTTTAAATAAAATTAGTAGTAATACAAAGATTATGAGTATTGTAAAAAGCGATGGCTATAGACTTGGCGCAATACCTCTTGCCCACATTTCAAGAAATCTTGGCATAGATTATTTTGGTGTTGCAACATTATCTGAGGCTATTGCTCTAAGAGAAGAATTTAATGATATAAATATTTTGACTTTAGGCTATACACCTGAATATCTTTTTGACTTAGCTATTGAAAATAATATTATTAGCTCAATGTATTCATTAGAAGAAGCAAAAAAACTTAATAATCATGCATTAAGTTTAAATAAAATTTCTAGAATTCACATTGCTTTTGACAGTGGTATGTCAAGAATTGGATTTGTTAATAATGATGAGTCTTTAAGAGAAATAATAGAAATATTTAAACTTTCTAATATTAAAGTTGAAGGAATTTTTTCACATTTTGCTGCTTGTGATAGTGATCCAAAATTTACAGAATCTCAATTTAATATTTTTACTGAATTTATTAAAAAAATTGAAGAATTGGGTTTTAAATTTGAATATAAGCATATTGCTAATTCTTCTTCAGTACTTTCACATAGAGAATATGATCTCAATATGGTTAGACCAGGTATCATACAATATGGGCTTACAGATAATGGAAATCCTCCAAAAAATTATAATTTAAAAGAAGTTTTTGAATTAAAGGCAGAAATATCTGCAATAAGATATTTAAAAAAAGGAGAAACTGTTGGTTATGAGAGAACATATACTTGTAAAAGAGATACAAAAGTTGTAACTATTCCAGTTGGCTATGCTGATTGTTATCCTCGTATACTTTCTGGGAAAGTAAGTGTTTTGATTAATGGTATTAAATGTCCTCAAATAGGTCTTATATGCATGGATCAGATGATGATTGATGCAACAAATGTAGATTGTAAAATTGGAGATGAAGTTGTCCTATTAGGAAAGCAAAATGGCAATGAGTTACGTGTAAGTGATATATGTAAACTTAGTGGAGATTGTGAAACATCTTTTATAACACATTTCAACAAAAGACTTCCTAAACATTATTTTAAAAATAATAAATTAGTTCATATTAGTGATATAATTTAAAAAAGCTGGCAAGAAGTAATTAATACTTCCTGCCAGTTTTTTAATCTTCTTGTGTATCTACTTCAATGTCATTTTCTATAGTTTTTAAAACTTCTTCATATTCTTTGAATACAACTTCTTCCAATTCTTTTCTTGTTTCTGCATTTATTGGATGAGCAATATCTCTGTACTCGCCATTAGGAAGTTTTCTACTAGGCATTGCTAAAAATAAGGATTCATTTCCTTGAATTATTTTTATATCATGCAATGCAATTTCGTTGTTAAATGTTACAGAAACTATTGCTTTTAGTTTTCCATCATTGGGTATTTTTCTTATTCTTACATCTGTTATATTCATTATGAGACCACTCCCCTCCTAAGCTCATTATATCATAAAATATCTACAATATAAATTGTTATTAAAATATATAAATATCCATAGGTAAACTTGTAAATTATATTTTACTTATATTTTTTATATTCTTTTAATTTATGTTATAATTATTAAGAATTGGAGGAAGTAACTTTGTTTGAAATTAACATAGATAAAAGTAATTATAAAAATATATTTTTTATAGGAATTGGCGGAATAAGTATGTCTGCTCTTGCAGAATTAATGTTATTTAAAGGATATAATATTTACGGAAGCGACAGAAGCCGTTCAATTAATACAGATAAATTAGAAAAAAATGGAGCTACAATTTACTACGAACATAAAAAAGAACATTTAAAAGATATGGACTTAGTAATTTACACTGATGCTATTAGCTTTGATAATGAAGAATATACTCAAGCAGTAAAAGACAAAATTGATATTGTTGATAGAGCGACTTTTTTAGGAGCTATTATGAAGAATTTTAAATCTTCTATAGCAGTTTCAGGTACACATGGAAAAACTAGCACAACTTCTATGATTGCTGAGATTGTAAAAGATTTAGAAATAAATCCTACTATAATGCTTGGTGGTCAATTAAAAGATATAGATGGAAATATAAAAATTGGCTCAAAAGATTTATTTTTGACAGAAGCATGTGAATATAAAGCAAATATTTTAAAATATTTTCCAACTACAGCAATTATTTTAAATATAGATGAAGATCATTTAGATTATTTTGACAATATTAATCATATTATAAAAACTTTTAAAGGTTATGTGGATAATTTAGATAAAAATGATTTTGTAATTATTAATTCAGATGATTCTAATACTAAAAATCTCTATCCAATTGACAATTGCAAAGTAGTGACTTTTGGAATAAAAATTGATTCAGATATAATGGCTAAAGATATAGAATATGATAAGAGTGGATTTGCTTCGTATAATCTTTATATTAATGATGAAAATAAAGGCAGAGTAGAATTATCTGTTATGGGAAACCACAATATTTTAAACTCTTTGGCGGCGATTTGTGCTTGTTATGTGAATGGAATTAGTTTAAATAATTGTATTAAGGGTTTAAAAAATTATAGAGGTGTAGAGAGAAGATTAGAATTTAAGGGAAATTACAAAGGTGCTCAAGTAATTGATGATTATGCACATCATCCTACTGAAATTAAATCATCTCTACATGCATTAAAAGTTTCTTGTAAGGGTAGATTGATTACAGTTTTCCAACCTCATACATTTACAAGAACTAAACTATTATTAGATGCTTTTGCAAATTCCTTCAATGAGTCTGATATTGTTATTATCACTGATATTTATGCAGCTAGAGAAAAAGATTATGGCGATATACATTCTAAAACATTAAAAAATGCTATAGAAGAACATAAAGATAATGTTTATTATATTGCTGAATTTAATGATATCGTCGATTTTCTTTGCGAAAATATAGAAGAAAATGACATAGTTGTAACTATGGGCGCCGGTGATGTTTTTAAAATTGGTGAAATGTTATTAAATAAATAGGTAAACTAAAACCTCCCAATTGGTATTCCAATGAGGAGGTTTTTTATTATATTATTTTACATTACTTTCAGTTGAATTGACATTTTTATTTAAATTATTATTTGTATTTGATGAAGAATTTTCATTTTTATTTTTTACTGTATTATCTGCTGAGTTTTCATTAATTTCTATTGATTCTTCAACTTTTGTATTATTAATATTATCTACTTTTGATACAATTTCAATTTCTCTACTTTCGTGTATATAATTTACTATCATATCTAAGTTTTCAGCTACAAATCTAATTGGCACGAAGGTTCTATCATTTTTTATTAAAGCTTCTTGATCAATAATTACATCATTTCCATTGATATTTATTGTCTTTGAACCAATTGGAAGCTCAATAGTATTTCCATTGTAATTAACTTTTACTATTCTATTTTCATTATCCCAATTAACTTCCCCACCTAAAGCCTCGACTATAAATCTAATTGGCACTAAAGTACGAGAATTCGCGATAAATGGTTTGGCATCCATTTTTTTATTTTCACCGTTAACAGTATAGTTTAAGTCATTTATTTTCATTTTTATTAACTTGGAATTTTCATCATATAAATTAATTTTATAAATATTATTTCCAATTTTAACATTTATTGATGGATTATCACTATAAGATAAAATGTTTATGCTGTAATCATTTGGATTTATATTCGCCTTAATATTTTCAAAGGAGATATCAGCAATTTTTGGAGAAATATTTATATCTCTTCCATTAAAATTTCCTTTAATTTTTAATTTAATATTAGAACCATTTTTAATAAACTTAGTACTTGGTTTAATTTCTATATTAGTATAATTTGAAGCATCAGAAACATTTACTTCTCTATAAAGCTTTTCATTTTTGTCTGTATTTAATGTAATTGTGTATTTACCAGCTTGCATAGGAGTATATGATCTATTATATATAATATTTTTTCCATCTGAATTATCAGAAATAGTATAATTTCTATTTTTTAAATTTATTGGATTTAAAAATTCATCCCATGCTTTAGATAATTTTATTTCACTTGTTTCGCCAACTATGGTATTAAAATTACCTTCAACTTTTCCATCTGCTATAATGCCTGTGTTTTTAGTTGTATTGTAAACGCCCAAGCCATTTACAACTTTTCTTTCACCTTGGTTTCTTTCTGGATTAGTGACCCTAGTTCTATTAATATCACCTAGATTTCTAACTGACATTGCACTAGATCCACCACCGTCTAAATTCATAGCTGTCTTACAACCTAAATCAAGCATAAACTGAGATAGTTCTCCTAATTGTATACCAGCAGATCTATTAGTCCTGCCTTCTACACTTACTATATAAACTTCTTTATTATTTTTAATTCCAATTGCAGTTCTAGCTCTTACTCCAGCAAGTGCAGAAATATCTTTAGTATATTTTTTTACAGCTCCATTTTCAACTAAAAGAGCATGTCCCCCTATCATCATTTTCCAATTTCTATTTGGAGTTAAGTTTGTCCTTATACTTACTTTATCTCCAACTTTTACATTATTTTTAAAGAAATTTTCAGCAGCACCACTAATTTGTAAAATTTTTTTATCCTTTGGTACACTCATGTTAAGATTTTTGCCATATTGAATTTTTTCAACTACATTATCTTTAGATAAAAGCACCTCTCCATTTTTATTATAACCTCTTGATTTTGAAGTCCAAAATGAATCATAGATTTGAATTTTAGATTCATGGGAAAATTCTAAAGATGGTTGATGCCAGTAATATGTTTTATTTAATCCATCAATTGGATAAGACTTGCCATTTGGAGCAGTGAGTGTTCCATTAAAATTTACAATTTCTATATGAGCATTATTATTCTCATCAATTCCAAAAGTATATATATCAGTATAAACACCAGGAGAAGATTTCATTTCTCCATTAATAATTGAACCTCCTTGAGGCGCTCCTTGAAGATTCATAGCAAAGAAATCTCCGTTAACTAATGCTACTGCATTTGTCCTATTTGCCATTTGTGTAACAGTGGCTTTATTTGTATAAGTTCCTGCACCTGCTACTGTGTTAATTTTTATATATGGATTATTTAAATCAACTTTTATTACATTTGCCTGTGCATCTTTTCCCTTTCTATCAATATTGTATTTGTATCTAATAACTCCAGGAGCGATTTGTTCTTGAAATAATAATTTATTCTGTGCAAAAACATCTATACTTAAAGATACAAAGAATAAAACTGATAAAAGAAAAATAATTTTTTTAAATTTTTTATTCATTTTTTCAACCTCACTTTATATATGAGTATAATTTATATAATATAAAATCACAAATAAATGATTGAAATGTAACCAAAATTTAATTAAAAAAAGACCTTAGTAAAATACTAAGATCTTTTTATAAATTATAGTGAAAGTATATCCTCTATATTAGAAGTTAATTCTTTCATATCTTCAACACTATAGTCACCCATATGACCAACTCTAAATGTTTTATTTATTAAATCTCCATATCCATTTGAAATAACAAGTCCTCTAGAAACTAGCTCTTCATTAAGTTTATTAATATCAATATTTCTTGTATTTACAACTGTTGTAATTGTTGGAGATTGATATTTTTCATTGCCAAAAACTTCAAAATATTTATTAGCCCAGTTTTTGAAATATTGTGACATTTCCATATGTCTATTGAATCTGTTTTCCATTCCCTCTTCATTAACAATATAGTCGAGTTGATAAGCTGCACTTACCATATTTGACATAGCTGGTGTAGATGGATATTGGTAATTATGTTCTGTAATATATTTATATAAATTTAAATAATCAAAGTAATGTCCTCTATTTTCTACTGTTTTAGCTTTCTCTATTGCTTTTTTAGAAAAAGATGCAAAGCTTAAACCTGGAGTTAATCCCAAACATTTTTGAGATGATGTAATTACAATATCTATTCCATATTTGTCCTGTTTAATTGGTGTTCCACCTGCAGAACTTACTGAATCAAGTGCCCATATTATATTGGGATAGTTTTTAATTACATCTTTTAATTCATCTAAATTATTTAATATACCAGTTGATGTTTCATTGTGAGTTATTCCTACAAAATCATAATCATTTTTTTCTAAATAATCTTCAAGTTCATTAGGATCTGTAGCTTCGCCACTTTTTGATCTTAAAATATCAGTTTCTATATTATTTTCTAAACCTAAATTTTTCCATAGTTCTCCAAAAGAACCTAGTGAACAGATTAAAGCTCTTTTTTTAGTGCAAGATTTTATTGCACCTTCCATTAATCCTGTTCCAGAAGAAGTTGAAGTTAATATAACTTCCTTAGTTTCATAAATCTTTTGCATATTTTTTGTAATTGATTTTTGTACTTCAGATGCTTCTTCAAATCTATGTCCTATAACTGGATCTAAAAATTTTTCTAAAACTTCTTTTCTTACAGAAACGGGTCCTGGTAAAAATAATTTCATCTTTTATCCTCCTCTTTCCCATTTATATTGAAAATTATAATCATCTATTAATTCTTTCTTAAAAAATAATAATACATAATTTTAGTATAGTCAAATAAAAAAACTCTGCTTCATGCAGAGTCTTAAGCTTTTGGTTTTGCAAAAATCATTTTACCAGCTGATGTTTGCAAAGCACTTGTAACGATAACATCAATACTACTTCCTATTAAGTTCTTACCATTTTCAACAACAATCATAGTTCCGTCATCTAAATATGCCAAACCTTGATTTTGTTCTTTGCCTTCTTTGACAATATGAATATGAATTTCTTCACCAGGGAGATAAGCAGGTTTAACAGCATTGGCAAGCTCATTAATGTTTAAAACTTCTAAATTTTGAACTTTTGCTACTTTATTTAAATTAAAATCATTTGTAACAATTTTTCCACCTAAATTAATAGTCAACTTTAAAAGTTTTGAATCTACTTCTGGTATTTCTTCTATCATTTCTTTACTAATTATTACTTCTATATTTTTTAACTCTTGAATTTCTGCAACAGTATCTAAGCCTCTTCTTCCTCTATTCCTTTTTAAATTATCTGAAGAGTCAGCTATGTGTTGAAGTTCTTCTAAAACAAATACTGGAACTACAAGAGGACCTTCTAAAAATCCACTTCTTGCTATATCAAGAATTCTTCCATCAATTATTACAGAAGTATCTAAAATTTTAGGTATTCCTTGTATTTCCTTAGAGATTTCTTTAGATTTAGATGACTTTTTAATTGACGATAAATTAAAATCTTTAACTTTATCAGTAATTGTTTCTTTACTTGACAATCCAATTTTAACTCCTAAATACCCAAGCATTCCATACAGTAGAATGGAAATTACTGATCCAACATAGGGTATTGGAATATTATAAATTGGAACTGATACTAAAAAGGCTATAATAAGCCCAATAATAAGCCCTACTGCGCCTAAAATTATTTCAGTAAATGATTTAGTTTGAATTTGTGTTTCCCATAGTAATAAAAGTTCTTCTAAAGCTCTTAAAGCTTTAGGTGATAGAATAAAAAATATAAGTCCAAATAAAATTACAATAGCAATAGAAATTGCTGTTACAAGACTTTTACTTTCTATGGATTTTACAAATTGGATTTCAGACAAAACATTTACAATATATAATCCAGCAAGGGCACCTATTAGAGTGAATAGAACTTTAAATATTCTAGACACAATTTTACGATTCTTGCTAATAATAATCACTCCTTATCCAAAAATTGCTTTGTTAATTATTTTAGTTATCTCTTCTACCCCCTTATTATATACAAGTGCCATTTCTGAAACAATAATTTGTCTTGCCTCAGTAAGTATTTTTCTTTCACCTGTAGATAATGATTTTTTTTGGTCTAGATTTTCCAAGCATTTGACAACTTCTGCAATTTGAATTAAGTCACCTGATTTGATTTTTTCTAGATTAAATCTATATCTTCTGTTCCAATTTTTTGGTACTTCAATTTCTTCAATAGAGGATAATTCTTTAATTACTTCATCCATTGTCTTTTCATCAGATATACTTCTCAAACCTACTTCTTCAGCATTTTTGACTGGGACCATAACCTTCATTTGATTAATAGGTAACTTCATAATATAGTATTTATGTATATTCCCTAATATCTCACGCTCTTCAATAGATACTATGGTTCCTGCTCCATGCATTGGGTAGACAACTTTATCGCCAATATCAAACATATTTTACCTCCTATTTCCCCACATATAAGTATATCAGAAAAATTTGATAAAGTAAAATATTTAACTATACCACATTTTATTCAATTATGCAAAAATATTTTTTAAAAAATAATTTAAATTAAGTATAATACTTTATTGTGAAAAATTTAAAATTATTAAGTGAAATATGTGATAATTTTTTTACTATATTTCTATTAAAAACAGGGTATATCTTTATTGAGGTGTAAAAATGAATAATAATTTAAATATAAAGACAATTTATCTAGCTGGTGGATGTTTCTGGGGAACAGAATATTATTTTCAAAATATAAAAGGTATTTTTAAAACATTAGTTGGATATGCTAATGGAAACACAGAAGATACAAATTATGAAATAGTTTCAAGTACTGATCATGCAGAAACAGTAAAATTATACTATGATATTTCAATTATTTCCTTAACAGAAATATTAATGCATTATTTTAGAATTATAGATCCTCATTCTGTAAATAGACAAGGCAATGATATTGGAAGACAATATAGAACTGGAATTTATTGGGAAAAAGACGATGAAAAATCTAAAGAAATAGTTACTGATTTTATAAAATATCAAGAAGAAAAAATTGGCAATATTGCTGTAGAAATTTCTGAAATTAAAAATTTTATTAAAGCTGAGGATTATCATCAAGATTATTTAGAAAAAAATCCAAATGGGTATTGTCATGTTAATTTAAATTTAATTGATGAACCTTTATTAAAAGATGATAGAGAATTTATAGAATCTGCAGAAGAAAAAGAAAAGATTTTAAATGATGTAAGTTATGATGTTATGGTAAATTCTGGAACAGAAAGACCCTTTACTAGCGAGCTAAATGATGAGTATAGAAAGGGAATTTATGTAGATAAACTTTCTAAGAAGCCTCTTTTTGTATCTACAGATAAATTTGATGCAGGCTGTGGATGGCCATCTTTCTCAAAACCTATAGTCTCAGATTATTTAGAAGAAGTTCAAGACAATTCTTATGGAATGAAAAGAACAGAAGTAAGATCAAAATCATCTGATTCACATCTAGGTCATGTTTTTCCAGATGGTCCTAGAGATAAAGGTGGTCTTAGATATTGTATTAATGGCGCTGCTCTTAAATTTATTCCATATGAAAAAATGGATGAGTATGGCTATTCTGATTATAAGATATTTGTAAAATAAAAGCAGAGGATTTACTCTGCTGAGGTTGAAGCCAAACCCTCTATAACGCTCACCGGATTTCGCTTTCTACAAATTCTAATTCTTAACTCGCTGAAAAACGCAAACTCGCTAACGCTCAATATTGCGTTTTTCGGGCGCTCGTTTTCGAATTGAATTAGTACAGAAAGCTCAATATGGTTCACTTATATAGTGGGTTTGTTACTTTGTCAACAGTCTGAGCAGAGTTTTTACCCTGCTCTTTATTTTAATTTGTTCATGAGAATTTTTCTTATATCCTTTATTAAATATAAAGAACCACACCATAATATTAAATCATCTTTATTAGATAATTCTAAAGTTTTACGAGCAGCCTCTTCTCTATCTTTAATAGCAATAATCTTTTTATCACTTATTTTTCTAAATTCTTCTTCGAGTCGCTTCAAATCTGTATGTCTATCATTATCTATTTCAGTTAATACAATATAATCAGCAATCTCTTCAATTAATTTTAAAATATGATCATGGTCTTTATCTATTAATAAACTAAATCCTAAAATTAAATTATTGTATTTAAACTTCTTTATACTTTCAACAAGTCTTTTTACTGAATCCAAATTATGAGATCCGTCAACTATTATTGTTGGATTCTTATCTAATACTTCGATTCTACCTATATTTTTTGTTTTTTCTAAACCTTTCTTAATTAGAGATTCCTCTAATTTTAAATCATCTTTTAAATAATCTAGAACTGATAGAGCTAGTGATGCATTAAGAGATTGATATTCTCCAATTAAATTAATTTTTACATTTTTATTATCTCTGAAATTAAAAATTGTTTCAGTTCCATTTGAAGAAATAATCTCAACTTCATCTTTAGAGAATTCATTATATTCAGAATTTTTTTCTATAGAAATTTTCTTTAGTGTTTCTGAAGCTTCTTTTTCTTGAGGATAACTAAATACATTAGAATTTTCTTTTATTATTCCACCCTTTTCAGTAGAAATTTCTTTTAAATTATTTCCTAAAATATTTACATGATCTAAAGAAATGTGGCAAAATACAGGAATAGATTTTTCCATTACATTTGTAGAGTCAACTCTTCCTCCCATTCCAACTTCAATCACTGCAATATCTACATTTTCCTTTGAAAAATAAATAAATGCAAGGGCAGTAATTAATTCAAATCCGCTCACATAAATTTCTTTTTTATCTAAATATTCTACTTTTTCTATTAATTCATTTGCAATAGAAGTAAAATTATATTCATCAATATTTTTTTCATTTATCTGAACTTGCTCTCTTATATTTGTAATATATGGTGAAGTAAATTTTCCAACTTTATAATTATTTTCTATAAGTGAATTACTTAAAAAATTAGCAACTGATCCCTTTCCGTTAGTTCCTGTAATATGGATGGTTTTATAATTATTTTGAGGTTTGTCAAATAATTCTAATAATGCTTTTATATTATCTGTTGTAAATTCCCCTAGAGGAATATTTCTATTTTCTATCCAATTTACTGATTCAATATAATTCATCTCTAGCCCCTTTAAATATGTATATTTTTATTAATATAATATTATCACTTTTAAGGGACAAATTCATTAAATAAAATATACTCTATTTAATTTTTATAAATGTAAAATAATTTCTTATTAAATGTAACTATTTATTAAATATAATTTATATGAATTTTATATTAATAGAGTATTCAAATCTAAAATGTGATATTATATTTAATAAATTAGGAGGTTATTATGAATCGTGAAATTAAAATGAATGATGTATTCGTAATAGGTTTTGCTCTTTTTGCAATGTTTTTTGGCGCAGGCAATTTAATTTTTCCTCCATATTTAGGACTAATCACTGGTTCTAAATGGTGGGTTGGTTTTTTAGGCTTTACAATAGCTGATGCTGGACTGGGACTTGTTGCAATTATTGCATTATCTAAATATGATGGAAATCTAAATGCTTTAGCTCAAAGGGTCAATAAATTATTTGCAATTATTATTTCAACTGCAATTATACTTTGTATAGGACCTTTCTTAGCTACTCCAAGGACTGCAGCTACTACTTATGAAATCGCAATTTTGCCAATTTTTGGAAATTTTATTAACAGATATATATTTTCTATATTTTTCTTTATAGTTGCATGTCTTCTAAGTATTAGGCCAACTAAGGTTGTAGATATAGTAGGTAAATTTTTGACTCCTGCACTTATAATTTGTATGGTTATACTTATAATTAAAGGTATTGTGACACCTATAGGAGAAATTTCTAATAATGCAATGATTGATAACATATTAGAGCGTGGAATCAAAGATGGATATCAAACAATGGATGCTATAGCTGGATGTATGTTTTCTTTAGTGGTAATTGGTGCTGTAAAAGAAAGGAAGTATTCTAATAGCAAAATTGAAATTGAAGCAACTGTTATATCTGGTATTGTCGCAGCTATTTGTTTAGCAGCCATATATGGTGGATTAATGTATTTGGGAGCTCAAACTTCGGGACTTGGCGTATATGATGTAGATACAAATAACACATTATTACTTGTTGATATTACAAATAAAGTTCTTGGGGGCATTGGTGTTTATTTACTTGCAATAATAACAGCACTTGCATGTCTTACTACTGCCATTGGTTTAATATCTTCAGCTGGAAATTTCTTTTACTCATTAAGTAATGGTCAAATTACTTATGAAAGGGTTGTTATTATATGTTCAGTTATCTCATGTTTAATTTCTATGCTAGGTGTTAGTGAAATTATTTCTATTTCTGCACCAATTTTAGAAACTTTATATCCATGTGTTATGACAATAATTATACTAGGATTATTTAATGAAAAGATTAAAGATAATATTATATTTCAAATTCCTGCTATTATCTCATTAATTTTTGGATTCTTATATGCATTAAATAGTAAAGAAGTTCTTTCATCTTTAGGAGTTTTCTTAGATGAACTTCCACTCCAACAATTTGGACTTGGCTGGGTATGTCCTATGCTAATTGGATTAGTAATTTCTGTAATTATTGCAAATGTTAGAAAAAATAGAGCATAATTATAATTTAGATTTTACTTATAAAAAAAGCTGACTTCTATTAATATAGAAATCAGCTTTTATTTTTATATTTAATTATAAATTATTTATTTTAGTAACTAGCATTTCATTTGCCATTTTTGGATTTGCTTTACCTCTAGATTTTTTCATTACTTGTCCAACTAAGAATCCCAGTGCCCTATCCTTACCTTCTTTAAAATCAATAACAGATTGTTCGTTTTCAGATAGTACTTCATCTACTATTTTTTCAATTGTAGATTCATCTGATATTTGTGCAAGCCCTAATCTTTCAATTATATCCTTAACTTTATCTCCTGTTTCAAACATTTCTCTTAACACTTTTTTACCTGCATTATTACTTATCTTAGAACTTTTTATTGAGTTTAAAAGTTCAATAAATTCTGCATTTTCAAAAGGAAGTTCAAATTTTTCATCATCAGTGATTTCTATTCTTCTAAGAATTTCAGTTTGTATCCAGTTTGATAAAAGTGTGTAGTCATCAAATTCTTTTGCCAAATCTTCATAAAAACTAGCTAATTCTCTTGATGAGACTAATACCTTTGCATCTTCTTCAGTTATACCATACTCGTTAGTAAATCTTTTTACCATGGCTTCTGGCAACTCTGGCATTTTTTCAACAATTTCTTTAATATCTTCATCTGTTATATTAAGTGGAGGAAGATCTCCTTCTGGAGCAAATCTATAATCATTAGCTGTATATTTTACTCTCATTAAAAGTGTCTCGTTAACTGAGTCATCCCATCTTCTTGTTGTTTTGATTTCATCTTCGTTATTTTCTAATAATTTTATATGTCTTTGTGTTTCAAAATCAATAGCTTTTTCAACACCTCTAAAAGAGTTGATGTTTTTTACTTCAGTAACTGCAGTTTTTTTGCCAGTTTCTAAATCTTTTACATTTACATTTACATCGCATCTTAAAGAACCTTCTTCCATTTTGCAGTCTGATATATCTAAAAATCTTAGAGTAGACTTTAATTTTTCCAAGAAATCTCTTGCTTCTTTTCCACTTGATAAATCTGGTTTAGTAACAATTTCAATTAATGGCACTCCACACCTGTTGTAGTCCATTAATGTTTCATCACCTTCAGTGTGAAGACTCTTTGCAGTATCTTCTTCCATTTGAATTTGAAATAATCCTATTTTCTTTGGTCCATTTTCAGTTTCTATTTCCAAATATCCATCAGTACAAATTGGTTTATCATTTTGTGTTATTTGAAATCCCTTAGTTAAATCTGGATAAAAATAGTTTTTTCTGTCAAATTTTGATTTATTGTGAATTGTACAATTAAAAGCAGTACCTGCCATAACTGTATAATTAATTACATTTTTATTTAACACTGGAAGTCCACCAGGAAGCGCCAAACAAACTGGGCATACATTTGTATTTGGTTCATCTCCAAAGGAGTTCTTACATGAACAAAATGCTTTTGTCTCTGTTGAAAGCTCAACGTGGATTTCAAGTCCTACAATTGTTTCATATCTCATTTTAATAAACTCCTTTCAAAACCTAGAGCAGCTTTTAACAAATCTCTATCTTTAAATCTCTTTCCTGTAAATTCCATACCAACTGATAATCCATCTTCTCTAAGAGGCATAGGAATTGAAATTGAAGGAGCTCCAATCATATTAGCTGGAATTGTAAATAAGTCTGCTTGATATAATTCAACAGGACTCATATTATCATCCACATCATATGGAAGAACTGGAACTGTAGGACATAACATTAAATCATAATCTTTATACATCATATCCATTTCCTTTTTTATAAGTCCTCTTACTTTAAGAGCTTTGTAATAATACTCATCAGCATTATCCATGGAAAGTATGTGAGTTCCTATCATTATTCTTCTCTTAACTTCTTCTCCAAAGCCTTCACTTCTTGATTTTCTATACATTTCTTCTATTGTTTCATAATCTTTATCAGTTCTATGACCATATCTAATGGAGTCAAATCTAGCCATATTTGAAGCTATTTCACCATTTACTAAAATATTATATGTTTCTATTATATATTTTAAAGACTTAATATCATATTCTTCTACAATTGCTCCATTATCTCTTAAAATGGAAATAGCATTGTCAAACTCTTCTTTAACTCTGCCATTTAATTTCATTTCTAAATATTGTTTTGGAATTGCTACTTTTAATCCATCTAAGCTTTTAATAACATCATCAGAGTAATCAAAATTATAATTTAATCCAGGATTGCCAACTGATGTTGCATCTTTTATGTCTCTACCCTCTATAATATTTAAAATCATTATAGCATCTCTAACATCCTTAGCAATAACACCTGGTTGATCAAAAGTATTTGCCATTGTAGAAACTCCATATCTTGAAATTGAGCCATATGTAGGCTTTATTCCAACTGTTTGACAGAAACTTGATGGTTGTCTTACAGAACCACCAGTATCTGTACCAATGGAAATGGCTGCTTCATTAGATTTTACTGATGCAGCTGAACCCCCTGATGAGCCTCCTGATACTCTATTAATGTCTAATGGGTTTCTTGTTACACCAAAATATGATGTTCTAGTTGAAACGCCCATGGCAAATTCATCAAGATTTACTTTTCCTAAAATAACTCCATCATTTTCTTTAATTTTTTCAACTAGAGTTGCGTCATATGGAGAAATATAATTTTCAAGCATTTTTGAACCACAAGTTAATTTAGTATTTTTTACTGAAATATTATCTTTAATAGAAATTGGAATACCAGATATTTCTGATAATTCTTCTCTATTATTTAACTTTTCATCAACTCTTTTAGCTTGTTCTAGTGCAAGCTCCTTTGTAACTGTAATATAAGCATTGATTTCTCCATCTTTTTCTTCAATGTTTTTTAAAAATTCTTCTGTAACTTCAACACATGAAAAATCTTTATTTCTATAACCATTTGCTATTTCCCAAGCTTTTAATTCACTTATAGACATATGAACCTCCTAATCTACGAATTTAATAAGTTTAAAATAACCATATTTCTTTGAATTAGCATTTTCAAGTGCTTCTTCTTGAGATAAAGATTCTTTAATCTTATCTTCTCTAAGATTATTTTCAGTTCCATTTACTTGAAATACCTTTTCTATACCTTCTGTGTCTATATCTTTTATTTTATTTACCAATTCAATATTTTCTGAAAAATTTGGAGCAAAGGCTTCAAGTTCTTCATCAGAAAAGTCAATTTGTGCGATATCTGCAATATGCTTAATATCTTCCTTATTCATCTAGGCCTCCTATTAAATCTTCAAGTTCTTTTAAGTTTAAAATATCTATATTTAACTCTTTAGCTCTATCAAGTTTTGATCCAGGATTTTCGCCTGCTAATAAATAATCTGTCTTCTTACTAACAGATCCAGTAACTTTTGCACCTAAAGAAGTTAACTTCTCTTCAATTTCTTTTCTAGAAATTTCATGAGTTCCTGTAATGACAATAGTTTTATTAACTAGAGGTTTAGCATTATTATTCTCTTTAACAGTACTTGGTTTTACACCTAGTTCAAATAACTCGTCAATAGCACTTGTTATCTTTTCATCGCTAAAAAATTCAACTATTTCTTTAGCTGTGATGCTACCAATATCACCTATATTTAATAGTTCATCTTCATTAGAATTTCTAAATTTATCAAATGTTTTAAAGTGATATGCCAAATCTCTTGCAGTTTTAATTCCAACATTTGGAATTCCTATTGCATATATAAAATTTTCAAGATTTACATTTTTTGAATTATCTATTGAATTTAAAAGATTCGATGTCCTCTTATCTTTAAATCCTTCTATATTAATTATATCTTCGTATTTTAATTTGTAAATATCAGGAATTTCCCTTAGATCAACAGATTCCATTAATTTTTCTATTGTCTTTTCACTAAATCCCTCAATGTCCATTGCATCTCTTGATGCAAAATGAGTAAGTCTTGATACTAATTGTGGCACACATGATAATGTATTAGGACAAAAAATGTGAACACCATTTTGATACAAATGAGAGCCACAATATGGGCAAACTTCAGGTTTTTCTATTTTCTTAGTTTTATTATCTGATGGCAATGTACCGAGAATTTCTGGAATTACATCATTTGACCTTCTTATAAGAACTCTTGATCCTATTTCTACTTTTTTTCTAAGTATATCATCATAATTATTAAGAGTCGCCCTTTTTACTGTAACTCCTCCAATATCTACTGGTTCAAGAATTGCTGAAGGTGTGACTTTTGCAGTTCTGCCTACATTCCAAACTACATCTAAAAGTGTAGTAGAAATTTCTTCTGCTTCAAATTTATAAGCTATGGCCCATCTAGGAAATTTATTGGTATAACCTAATTTTTCTCTAGTATTAATATCGTTAACTTTTATTGTAACTCCATCAATTAAAATATTTAAATTATTTCTATTGTCTCCTATTTCATGAATTCTATTTATTATCTCAGAAAATTTAGATTCTTTAAAATTATATTTTGAAACATTAAAATTATTTTTTCTTAGAAATTCTTTCATTTCATCATCATTATCAAATAATTTTTTATCTGTAAATCCAACATTATAAAAATAAGCTGTTAAATTTCTTTTTGCAGTAACTTTTGGATCTAAATTTCTAAGTGCACCAGCAGCAGCATTTCTAGCATTTTTTAATTTTTCAAAATTATTTTCATTATATTTTTCAAGTTCAGATAATGGCATTAATCCCTCTCCTTGAACTTCAATTATTCCCTCATAATTAATCCTTAGTGGGACAGAATAAATAGTTTTTACCTGTTCAAGTATTTCTTCACCGATTATACCGTTACCTCTTGTAGATGCCATAACTAAAGCTCTATTTTCATAAGTTAGATTTATTGTAAGGCCGTCAAATTTTAGCTCTACAATAAATTCTGGACTAGGTAGCTTTACCCTATTTTGTGAATTATAACTTTCAATAAACCTTATAATTCTATTAAACCATATTTTTAATTCTTCTTCGCTTTGTGCTTTATCCATTGAATAAAGCCTTGCTAAATGCTCATGTTTTTGAAATTTGTCAAGAACAGCTCCCCCAACTCTTGTTGTTGGAGAATAAGGAAGCACTGTTTTTGTTTCTTTTTCAAGTTTTAATAATTCATCGTAAATTTTATCATATTCAGCATCAGAGACCATAGGATCATCTAAAGTGTAATAATGATAATTTAATTTATTTAGTTCTTCTATTAAATTATCCATTTTTTTTATTTTATCATTCATTATTCCACCATCTTTAAAGGAGCAACTGATAACATAAGTTTTTTAAGTCCCTTTTTATCAAAGGATACTACCACTTCAAAGTCGCCATTCTTTTCTTTCTTTTGAACTATCATTCCAACACCAAAAATCTTGTGTTTTACTTTATCGCCTACATTTACATTTATAAGAGTGTTCTTATTTTTAGAAGAAATTTTCTTATTAGTTTCAACTCCTGAGAATCTATTGGTTTTTCTAGGAGTGGACATTTTATTTTCCTCATTATAGTCTCTAACTTCTAATAGATTTCTATTTTTATCTTCTATGATTTCAATAGTATCGCCCATTTCTTCAATGAATCTACTTCTTTTAGCAGGTGTTAATTTACCATATAAAGATCTCGTTCTAGATGAAGATATAAAAAGTGTGTCGCATGCTCTTGTAACTCCTACATAGCATAGTCTTCTCTCTTCTTCAATTTCTTCTTCGTCATCTAAAGCTCTTGAAGTTGGGAAAAGTCCCTCTTCTAAACCAACTAAAAACACAGTTTTAAATTCAAGCCCCTTGGCTGAATGCATAGTCATTAAGTTAACTCCCATTTCTTCAGAAGTTTTATCTACATCTGAAAGTAAAGATAACATATTTAAATATTCTGCTAGTTCAACGCCTTCTTTGTCGTATTCCATAATATTTGAATGCAATTCTTCTATATTTTCTAGTCTAGTTTTAGCTTCAATTGTTTTTTGAGATTTCAAATCTTCAACATAGCCACTTTCATAAAGAACTTCCTCAAATAGTTTTCCTACAGTCATTTCTTTTGATTTATCTCTTAATATTTTTAAAATACTGCCAAAAGATTTTACATTTTTTATAGACCTTAAATTAAAATCTTCATATTTATCGATATTTGTAACTAATTCGTATAATGAAATATTATTTGTATCTGCATAATCTAGCATATCTGATAGAGATGTATCTCCAATTCCTCTTTTGGGCTTATTAATTATTCTAGCTAAACTAACATTGTCATCAGTATTATTTATAACTCTCATATAGGCAAGGACATCCTTTACTTCCATTCTGTCATAGAATTTTAGACCTCCTACAATTTTATAAGATATTGCTTCTCTTACTAAGGCCTCTTCAAATCCTCTTGATTGTGCATTAGTTCTATATAAAATGGCCATATCTTTAAATTCTTCGCCTTTATATCTAAGTGATGCTATTTTATTTATTACAGCATATTCTTCTTCGTTAGAATGTGGGAATTCTCTATAAATAACTTTATTTCCTGCATCTCTAGAAGTCCATAGATTTTTATCAATTCTAGAATTATTATTTTCAATAATTTTATTTGCAACATCTAAAATATTTTGTGAAGATCTATAGTTTTGCTCTAACTTAACTATTTGAGCTCCTGGAAAATCTTTTTCAAAGTTTAATATATTTTTTATATCAGCTCCTCTCCACTTATAAATAGATTGATCATTATCGCCTACAACAGTTAAGTTTGGATTTTTACCTGATATTAATTTAATTAGCTCATATTGAATTCCATTAGTATCTTGGTACTCATCTACAAAAACATATTCAAATTTATTGACATAAAAATTTCTGATTTCTTCATTTTCCATTAAAAGTTCTACTGTTTTTATAAGCAGGTCATCGAAGTCTAATGCGTTATTTTGTTTTAACTTTTTTTGATACAAGTCATACAACTTGCCAATATTATTTAAATAAAAATCACTTTTATTTTCTTCAATAAATTCATTAGGACTTATATTTTTATTTTTAATATTAGATATTTCACTTATTACAGCTCTAGGTTTAAATATATCCTTATTTAAATTAAGTTCAGCTATGGCTTCTTTAATAACTGTATTTTGATCATCTCTGTCATAAATTGTAAACCTACTTTTGTATCCTAGAAGCTCGATATTTTTTCTTAAAATTCTAACGCATATTGAGTGAAATGTTCCTATCCACATAGAATCTACATCTCTATCTATTAAAGATTTAACTCTTTCCTTCATCTCACTTGCCGCTTTATTGGTAAAAGTAATTGCAAGAATTTTCCAAGAAGGAACACCTAATTCTTCAATTAAATATGCAATTTTAGAAGTTACAACTTTTGTTTTACCACTTCCTGCACCAGCTAGTATTAGTAGTGGTCCCTCAGTTTTTAAAAGAGCTTCTTTTTGTTTATCGTTTAAAGAATCTATATTCATATTTTCTCCTTGTATAATGAACACATGGTAATTAGTGTTCAAAAATTTCTTTTTACTATATGATAATCATAGGCTTGTGGATTGGTTTTTTCTCCTATAGCTTTGACTATTTTATTAAGGTTCCA